>Ga0164296_1000010_pt1 | contig 240801 bp, 213 predicted proteins | sample GEODES057metaG_FD_113533 | JGI IMG/M metagenome (GOLD analysis project Ga0164296, IMG submission 113533) | Dystrophic lake water microbial communities from Trout Bog Lake, Wisconsin, USA - GEODES057 metaG | ecosystem: Environmental > Aquatic > Freshwater > Lake | place: USA: Trout Bog Lake... | reverse complement strand
TGGCGTGTCCTTAATCCAAATAAAAAACCACCTACAAATTTTCGTTGTAAGTGGTTCATTATCAATCCCATTTTATGTGGGCCCACCAGGGCATGATCCTGGGACCCCCTGATTATGAGTCAGTTTATTAAAGTTGACTGTGCGAATTTTATTAAGGATAGCTTTGAGCTGTTTTATAACTTTTTTAATAATAATATTTTAATGCAAAAAAAATCGTTTCAAGTCCTCAATCAAAAAGTTCGCAATGATGATTGTTAGGGATACAAAAACATTGATATACAACTAATCAACTCAATAAATTTGTTTGCTTCTTAGACTTGATATTCATGATTTTGCAGATTGCTTTAAAATGAAAAGCTTTAGGGTATTTCTATTTAGACCATACTCAAAACAGGCAGTTTTTTATACTTTTTTACAGAATTGATTTTTTGACAAGCTATTTCAGAACAAGGCCTAATAAATATTTCTTCCTATTATTTTTTTAATAAAAACACCAATGGAATATCAAAACGTTTTGCCCAGGCATTTTCTGAATGATTTTCTCCTTCAAATACTTTCGTCATAAAGTTTGCAACTGTATAACCGCCATCTGTTATAATTTTATCTGCGATTATTTGAAACTGGTCATACATAGCATCCAATGTTTTAGTTCCATGATCAAAATATAATTTGTGATTATTGGGAGAGGGAAGATTTTTTTTCAAATAATTTAAAAATGCATCAGGAATTGCATGATTATCCAAAGTAAATAAGCCAGGCCAATGAGTGGATATACAGGCAGCTCCACCAAAAATATTGGGGTATTCGCAAATGGCATACATCGAAATCAGTCCACCCATGCTGCTTCCAGCAATGAATGTATTCTCTCTGTTATTCAATGTTGAGTATGCACTATCAATAAATGGCTTTAGTTCGGTTACAATAAATTTTAAATAATTATCCGACTGAATTTTACCTGAAAAAATCGAATTGCCATTATTTCTAGTGGCGTTGTAAATCGAATCCTGTTGTTTTGTCGAAAATGTTTCAAAAGGTTTCTGCGGAAAATAATCACTATGCCTTTTTGTTCCTGTATTAAAAATACCTACCACAATAAATGGTTGTACGATCTTTTCCATAATTAGTTTGCTAGCTGTTTCATCAACCTGCCATTCCTTATGATTCCAATTATTAGTGCTATCGAACAACATCTGACCATCATGCATATACAAGACTGGAAACTTTTTCGTGGATGAGTATCCTTCAGGCAGCCACACATCTACATTTCTGGCTTCCACATATTTTGATGGAAAGTTTTCGATTCGAACGATTCTGCCTGCAGCTACTTTAGGCAAGAGATTTACTTGCGTAGCAACCAACTGAGAAAATGAGTCAATCGTAATAACCAATAACAACAATGAGATCATACATTTTTTCATAAACTAAGTATAAATTGAAAATTAATTAAAGCAATTATTTATTTGCAACGAATTAATATTTTTTGAAAGATCGATATTTTTCCGAGATTTTGATCACATTTTTGGAATATTTATGGTATCATTCTATATACGAAGCTAGCCCTTGAAAGTTAAACTTTGGGGTTTTCATTTTTATAAGAAATAAGAGTAATAAATTATGATTCCGACAGTATCATAAGCCAAAGACCAATAGTTACGCTCATAAAAATTTATCAATTTTCTTAAAGGCATTTTACCAACACAAATTTTAATTGATAATAACTATAAAAATAATTTAAGCTCAGATCAAATAATGGGAAATTGTACAATTTCAGACATCATATGGTTTCAAAAAGGTTGATTTTTTTACACCTACTTAATTTATAGTTCTAAACCCGCTTTTAACCAGCAGCTTCAAATCCAACTCAAAGCATATAGAGTGCTACTAATAGCCTCAATATGCTGATGCATCCTGCCACAAGAGATTAGTCTTTGAGGTTCTTGCTTAGGCTAAACTGTCGTTTATTTGGCGATGGAGATTTGTTATTTTGGATACTCCAACTAGCAGTATGGAATGACTACCGTAAAAATCATTTAGATAAATCCCTTACTTCCTTCACTTCAAGATCCTAGTTCATCACCCTTGTAATTATAAAATTTTTAATTGAAAATTTTTATACCACATCTTCTGATTATTTTAGTAGCTTTTCATAAAATATACTAACCACTTGCAGTATGAAAAAAACGCTTGCGCTCTTATTGGTTTTAAGTTTTAATGATGTGTATTCGCAAATTAAAAATCCAGAAAACTATTTTCATAAATCCGATTTAATGACGATCGGCTCTTATTATTATCCTGAACAATGGCCTAAAAATCAATGGGAGAAAGATATTAAGAAGATGGCCGCTATAGGATTTGAGTTTACACATTTTGGAGAATTTGCATGGACATTTATTGAGCCTGAAGAAGGTAGATTCGATTTTACTTGGCTAGATGATGCGGTTGCATTGGCGCATCAAAACGGGATTAAGGTTATTATGTGCACTTCTACTCCAACACCCCCAGCTTGGTTAGTTCAAAAACATCCTGAAGTACTGATGATGAATGATGCAGGAAGAACAATGCAGCATGGATCAAGACAACAAATTTCATGGTCTAGTAATGTGTACAGAGATTATGTTGCTAAAATGGTAGAAGCAATTGCTAAGCATTATGGAAATGATAATCGTATTTGGGGATGGCAATTAGATAATGAACCCTCGCACTACGGACAATATGATTACAGCGATGCTGCACAAGAAAGTTTCAGAAATTGGCTGAAAGTAAAGTATAACACCATTGATTCATTAAATACAACATGGGGAACTGCATTCTGGAGTATACGTTATAGTAATTTTGGTCAAATAAGAATCCCTAATCAAAAGGAATTAATTGCACAGCCATCGCCACATGCTGTTTTGGACTTCAAACGCTTCTCAGCCGATGAAGCCAATAACTTTCTTTCTGCTCAATATAAAATACTTCGCAAATACATTTCAAATGAGCAATGGATTACCACCAACCTAATGCCTGAGCATGTAGATGTTGATCCCACAAAAATTAATAGTCTTGATTTTCTTAGTTACACCAAATATTTGGTAGCAGGCTACGATCGAGGCATTGGCGAACAAGGTTTTCGTATGGGATCACCTAATAGTATTGGTTTTGCTAATGATCTATTCCGCTCTTTTAATGGTGTAACTGGTGTAATGGAACTACAACCCGGACAAGTAAATTGGGGGAAATTTAATCCACAACCCATGCCAGGCACTGTTCGCATGTGGATATGGCATGCATTTGCTGGGGGCAACAAGTTTGTTTGCAATTATAGGTTCGATCGTCCTGTTACCGGAGGTGAACAATATCACTATGGGATTTTGAATGCCGACAAAGAGACGATGAGTACAAGCGGCATTGAATATGCTAAAGTTATTCAGGAAATAAAACAACTAAGAATGTTGTACGATTCATCAGCCCAAGCACCGCAGTATTATAAAAATAGGCAGGCAGCTATTCTTTATAGCGCCGATAACCGTTGGGAGATGGATAATCAGCCCCAGACGAATCAGTGGGACTACCTTGCGCATCTTAAACGATATTATGGTGCATTAAAACAATTGGGTGCACCCATAGATATTATTACAGAACAAAAAGACTTTGCTAAGTATCCGGTACTGGTGGTACCTGCTTATGAATTATTAGATACTCAACTTATTGAAAGATGGAAACTTTATGTGATAAATGGAGGTCATTTAATATTGTCGTGCCGCACAGGACAAAAAGATAGAAACGGAAAATTGTGGGAAATGAAATGGGCAGAACCTATTTATAATTTGATAGGTGCGAAAGTTCCATTTTATGATTTATTACCCGAAACAATCTATGGAAAGATTAGTATGGGATCGGCTTTCTTTAAATGGAATAATTGGGCTGATATCTTGGAGCCTACTACTGGCACAAGTGTGTGGGCCACTTATTTAAACCAATTTTACAAGGGTAAAGCGGCAGTTATTAATAGAAAGCTAGGCAAAGGAACGGTTACCTATGTTGGTGCTGACACAGATGATGGCCAGCTAGAAAAAAGCGTAGTTGCCAGAATTTATAAAGAAGCGGGAATTAATACGGCTAGCTACCCAGAAGGGGTAGTGGTAGATTGGCGAGATGGATTTTGGATTGGGGTGAACTATTCCGATCATCCATTTACATTGACTTTACCTAACTTATCGAAAGTAATTATTGGAAATAAAACCATACAACCTGCAGGAGTATCAGTTTGGAAAAATTAGCAGTTCATAGACTATTGAGCAACTGAATTCTTTGTTGGTTGAATAATGTGCTTACGCTATATACTTTTGGGCTTACCATTATGTAACCCTTTTTTATTCAATAGGCAAACCCTATTTCTACAATGATATTTTGGTGTGGTATATGGTTGCGAACCTTGACTCATTTTCTAAAATTTTATCAAATTAAATACTTCCTAAACGGTATAAATAGTAGCTGATACCCTATAAAAATTTTATAAGTTTTTTTGAAAAATTGAATGTATATTGTTAGCCTAATACTTGTATTTTAATGCTTGCATTATTTCAATTAAAGTATTACTTTTTTCGTTACTCAATTACCATTAAAATTTTCTAACCAGCTACATTCATTTAAAATGGGAAGATTTAATATAAATCTTAATAACACAAATACATATGATGCCATTGTTATTGGATCGGGGATGTCGGGTGGATGGGCAGCAAAAGAGTTATGTGAGAAAGGATTAAAAACACTTGTACTTGACAAAGGAAGAATGGTCAACCATATTGAAGATTATACCACCATGCTAAAGGACACTTGGGATGTTGAATATAGAGGAATGGTATCGAACGAAGACTTACAAAAACAACAGGTGCAAGCTAGGAGTGGCTATATCTCAGCATTTTCAAAAGATTTTTTTGCAAACGACTTAGAGAATCCTTACCAGGAAATTCAAAGATTTGATTGGTTTAGAGGATATCAGGTTGGAGGGAGATCACTTACATGGGGCAGACATAGTTATCGTTGGGCCAATAAAGATTTTGAAGCAAATAATAGAGACAGTATTGCCATTGATTGGCCAATCAGGTATCATGATATAGAACCTTGGTATTCGTATGTAGAAAGATTTATTGGTGTTGCCGGCGAAAAAAGAGGGTTCGCACATTTGCCAGATGGTGATTTTCTAAAGCCCATTGAAATGAATTGTTTGGAAAAACAATTTGCGAAAGAAGTGGAACAAAAATATAAGAACAGATATGTTATCATGGGCAGAGTCGCTAATTTAACCGAAGCAAAACCTTGGCATCAGGCGTTGGGCAGAGGTCCTTGTCAAAATAGAAATCGTTGTGGCAGGGGTTGCCCTTATGGTGCTTATTTTAGCAGTAATTCATCTACCCTACCCGCAGCCAACAATACGGGAAATTTTACCATCCGACCTAATTCTATTGTTCATTCTATCATCTTAGACGAAAGTACCAATAAAGCAAAAGGTGTTCGCATCATTGATGCAGAAACCATGAAGGTTATTGAATTTTATGCGAAAATAATTTTTGTTTGTGCATCCACTATTGCTACCACGCAACTCTTATTGAATTCTGTTTCAAGAAATCATCCGAATGGTTTGGGAAATGAGTCGGGTGAATTAGGCCATAACTTAATGGACCATCATCACAATGTTGGTGCAGTAGGTATTTTTGAAGGGTTAGACGACATGTATTATAAAGGTAGAAAGCCATCAGGCCTTTTTATACCCAAGTATGTAAACTTAGACGAACAAACAAAGCAAAAAGATTTTATACGATCATTTAATTATCAGGGTGAAAGTAATAGAGAAAGTTGGACTAGGGGTAAAAATGAAGTTGGTGTTGGAGCTAAATTTAAAGATGATCTAATGAAACCCGGTAAATGGTCATTGAGTATTATGGGCTATGGCGAAGTATTACCCTACCATGAAAACAAAATGACACTTCATTCCGAATTGAAAGATAAATGGGGAATTCCACAAGTAGTATTTGATGCTGGATTCAAAAATAATGAGTGGGAAATGAGAAAGAAGATGAAAGCTGATGCGATTGATATGTTAGAGAAATCTGGATTTAAAAATATTGCATCCTTCGACAATCCAACGGGTTTGGGAAATTCAATTCACGAAATGGGTACTGCAAGAATGGGAAAAGATGCTAAAACTTCCGTTCTAAATAAATACAATCAATTACATCATGTTACCAATGTATTTGTAACAGATGGTTCTTGTATGACGTCGGCTAATTCGGTAAACCCAAGTTTAACATATATGGCATTAACAGCAAGGGCTGCCGATTTTGCTGTTAGTGAATTAAAGAAAAGAAATCTTTAATGATATGAACAGAAGAGAATATATTAAAAATACAACACTCGCATTAGGCTATATTATTTCTGCATCGGCCATTGCCGAATTATTGGATTCATGTCAATCGAAGCTTAACATAAATTGGAAGCCTGTTTTTTTTGATCCACAACAAGCAGCAACCTTGGCTGAAATAGCAGAAACGATCTGTCCTAAAACAAAAAGCCCAGGTGCAAAAGAATTAGCCACTCCACAGTTCATCGATAAGCTAGTAAAGAACTTATTAAGTATTGATGAACAAAACAAGTTTATCGAGGGTTTGAAAGAGATAGATGCAATCTGTCAAAAGAAATATGGCAATTATTTTAAGGATTGTGAGACATCGATTAGAGAGAATGAGCTAGTTGAATTAGATAAAGCATCTGCCCCCTTTCCAATGACCATGTGGGGTAAGCCATTAGAAGCAAATCCAAAGCCACTTAGCTTTTATCGAAAAATAAAGGGACTCGTATTGATGGCCTATTTCACGAGCGAAAAAATTGGAAAAGAGTTTTTGGCCTACGATCCTGTACCCGGGGATTTTATTTCCTGTATGCCACTTCAAAATAAAAATGCCTGGACTGAATAAGCATAGAGAGGATTACTAGCTAGCAGTACCCTAAAAATAATAAATACCTGACTGCATTTTAAAATATTGTACTAAAAAAATCAGGCTTATGGGTAATAATACCTATAAGCCTGATTAACCTATTTATTCTTTTTCATAAAACTGAGGGGGAGCGCTAGGTGAATGATAACGCTTTAACTCATTTCATCAAAAGGATTAATATTTAAATGCCTTGCCATTTACCATTACTTCTTGCGTATGCTCATCGAAAGTAGCTTTGAAGCCAGTTCGAACTGCTGCATTTGTCATAATAGTAGCAATAGAGTGAGAATAGCCAGCTTCAACAGGAGCATTGGGTTGTTTTCTGCTTCGAACACATTCCATCCAATTGCGAACATGATTAGAGGTAAGCACATCTTCACCAGTATTTGCAGAAGCTACTACTTTTTCATTTGCACTAGACAAATCCAACTCCGGAAGTAAATTGGGTTTCATGTTCATAGCCGCTGCTTCTTTTGCATGCATTCCACCTTTAGGAGAAATTTTATTTGTAATGAGGTTTAATTCGCCTCCATTTGCATAATACACTTCAGAAGGGTTTTCATCGCCATTATGCATACGCGAAGAAAATATTACTTGAAAGTTGGAGTCCCTTTTTTCATCTGCATAATCAAATACAGCCGTTACAGTATCCCAATTTTTACGTCCATCTTTCCAAACATACACACCGCCATTGGCTACCACACTTTGAGGGTGTTTAAGTTGACTAAACCAATGCACTGTATCAATTTGATGACTCATCCATTGACCAGGAAGTCCTGATGAGTAGGGCCAAAATAAACGATATTCTAAATATTTTCTAGGATCAAAGTTATCGTAAGGTCTGTTTATTAAAAATCTATTCCAATCAATATCTTCTTCTTTTAGTTGGGCTACTAAGGCTGGTCTGCGCCAACGTCCGGGCTGATTTACATTCCATGCTAATTCAACCATTGTGATATTTCCAAATTTACCTGATTGTACAAAGTCTGCCGCCGCTTTATAATTGGTACCACTTCTTCGTTGAGAACCGATCTGAATAATTTTATTCGATGCCTTAATTGCTTTCAATGCAGCACGGTTATCTTCCATAGTTTCTGCAAAGGGTTTTTCAACATAAGCATCACAGTTTCCTTTAACCGCTTCAATAGCATGTAATGCATGTTGAAAATCGGCAGTACTAATAAACACGGCATCCACACTTTTCGAGTTATAGAGTTCCTCATTATTCTTATATCCGGTTACATCATGTTGCATTCTATCTTTCCAAAAAGAAACACCTTCTTCTCTCCTTTTTTTCCATAAGTCCGACACACCTACTATATCGAAATTTAGTTCTTTGAAGCACTTTAGAAAAGCGGGGGCATGTGAACCTCTGTGTCTGTCCGAAAATCCAACTACACCCACTCTTACGCGATCATTGGCACCAATAATTCTATTATAACTACTTGCAGAAAATGCTACTTTCGAAAAAACTAATCCTGCACCAGCCATAGCAGATTCTTTAATAAATGAACGACGAGAATTTTTCATCTGTTTTTTGTTTTTTGATTGTATGATAATAGTACCTGTTTATTGAGTATATGGAATCGATTGAATGAAAACGAATATATAAATCTGAACTAGTGAATATTACTCAGCTAATTGCAATGATAAATTTTTTGTTACTTTTCTTCTTGGTTACGAATAAATTTTGACAGCTATCAGAACATTAAATGTCTTGACTCTTTATTAGCTTGATATAAAATTTAAGTAGAATTTTTAAGGCGTTTTCATAAGGCTTAGTAAAAATTCAATATAAATATAGTGTTTTTCCTGTTTGACTAAGTTAATTTTTTAAGCCTATTTTTTAAAAAAAATCAACTCCATTTTTAAAGATAAGAGATTCGTAAAGCAGAAGGCTATTTTAGATATCCCATACAAAATAGCCTATTTGTATTGGTCGTCGTTTCCTGAACTTGGGGAAATAACTAGCCAAGGTTCAGATCAAAATATAAATAAAAATCCTGGCTACTTTAGATAGCCAGGATTTTTATTTTAAACCATTTCGCCTATTTTGAAAAGAAGGTTTAAATTAAACCACTATTAATAATACCCTGGGTTTTGCGTATATAAACCTGCCTTAACTAATATTTCTGCTTGTGGAATAGGGTATATAATATAGTTTGGAATCATTTTCGCAATTGTAGTAATATTATCGGCGGTTGTCCATGCATTCATTGTATTTACCGCCATTCCTTCACGCACTAGATCGTTCCAGCGAAGGCCTTCACCCAGAAACTCTCTTCTTCTTTCTTCCATTAAAGTGGCAAGATTTACATTCGACAAAATAGGAACACCCGCTCTTACTCTTACTTGGTTAACGATAGCATCCACATCGGCCTGAGCGCCCGGTGTTGCTCCATTTAAAATACACTCGGCTTTCATCATCAAAATATCGGTATAACGCATCACGATAAAGTTAATAGGCCAATCTGTATATGCAGTTCCTTTCAACGACATGTTAATATACTTCTTAATAAAAGGTCTAGTAGTATCTAATACCGTAGGCGCTGCCGTTGATAATGGGAATCCATGTAAAATATTAAAGGTATCGCGTTTGTCGATTGTGCCAGCTGCAGCACTTAATCGGTAAGACGACATGAGATTTACAGGTGTATTAAACGAACAAGTACCATATCCGTTTCCATAAGTTGAAAATCCAATAGCAGAAAAATATCCTGGTGGCACCAACATACTTGGATAATCAGCCCCATTAGTAGTACTTGCATATTGTACATCAAAGAGTACTTCTTTATTATTTTCGTTTGTGTACGAAAATATAGAAGGATAAGTTGTAGAGAAAACAAAGGGGCCATTGGTGATGATATCATTAAACTGAGCCAATGCCAAATTATATTCACCACTAGCTAAAGTAGGTCCATCAACACCAGCATATACAGGACCCGATCTAGTAAGATATACCAAACCTAGCATTCCTTTTGCTGCCCAAGAAGTTGGGCGTCCAATATCAGCTGATGCATAAGAGGTAGGTAAGTTAGTAATCGCATATTGCAGATCGCTAATAATAAAACTATACACATCTGCAATAGGACTCCTAGGCACATTCAATACTTCTGTTGGAGTCATTACTCTATTAATGATGGGCAGCTTACCATAAAATCTTAGTAGGTCGAAATAGTAAAATGCTCTTAAAAATCTACACTCAGCACCAAATCTTTTTCTTAGTGTAGAATCTGGAATATTAGTGCCCTTTGTATTTAATGCATCTAGAACTGTATTGGCATTATAGATACCATTAAAATCGTTATCATAAGCACTTACAATAAATGCAGTGGTGGTTAAATTAGGAGAAAAATCATTAATCCCTTGCCAATCTCTGTTACCATCCGAAGTGGCCGCTACATTATCAGATCGCATTTCACCCATCCACAATTGTTGATCGGGATAACTCCTTAGTTTATTATAAACACCTGCTACCCCTTGTTGAAAGTCTGTAGTATTGGAAAAAAAGTTAGTCACTACAACACTTGAAGGTGGAACTTGGTTCAACTGTTTTGAGCAGGAGCTAAATATCATTAATGCAGCGCAAAAATATATATAGTATTTCTTGTTCATCTTTTTAATTTTAATTAAGATTTATAAAGACAAATTAATGCCAATAGTGATTGTTTTGTTTAAAGGCATTGCACCATAATCTCCAGGTAAGGGGAAGCTAGCATTACCGCTAACAGCAGTATTCTGTGCCTCAGGATTTACACCACCTGTATATTTATCTTTACCAAACCAATTTTGGATAGAAGCATATACTCTAGCACCACTGAAGATATTTGTTTTAATAGCAGTTTTTAAATTGTATCCTAGTGTAATGTTTTGTATTCTCCAAAAATCACTAGAATATAACCAGTCTGTGGTAAATAAAGGAAGGGTATACGCTTCCCCAATTTTACCTCTAGGGGCATTATAATTTTGATTAGCAACAGTCCATCTGTCGCGCCAAACACCTTGTACAGTTTGTGTACCATTGGCTGGATTATCAGTAGCTCTCGCTAGGAAAGAATAAATGGTACCTCCATGTTGACCATACATTTGAATGCTTAAATCAAAACTTTTGTATTTAAATGTATTCGTAAAACCCCAAGTATATTTTGGTGTAGGCTGTCCAGCTTGTACACGATCATTCGCATCAATAACTCCATCACCATTTGCATCAAAATATTTAGCATCACCAGTGGTTTGTTTTGGGAGTTTAGCTACTTTAGGATCTGCCATATCTGCATCTGTTAATATGCCTACTGTTTTAATCAGCATATATTCATACATAGGAACACCTTTCTGTAAAAGGAATGGCGGATTACCACTATAACTAGCACTAAGATTAATAGGATTACCATCTGGTCCTAGAGAAGCAACTTCGTTATGATTAAATGCAATGTTTACATTAGTAGACCACTGAAAATTCCCTTTAGAGATATTAATGGTATTCAATGCTATTTCTAGGCCTTTGTTTAATACCGACCCAATATTAGTTAAAACAGAGGTAGCACCTGTAGCGCCCGGTATAGGAATATTTAAAAGAAGATCTGTATTCTTCTTTTGATACACATCAAATACAAAATTAATTCTATTATGAAGTATAGAGGCATCTAAACCTAAATCATAGGTATTAGAGGTTTCCCAATGTAATAATGGATTAGAAACACCATTAGGAATAAAACCTGGAGCGGAAACTACGCTAGAGCCACCATAACTATAATTGGCAGCACTTAAGGTAGGTAAATAGCTATAATCTCCAATATTGTTATTACCTGATTTACCATAACTAGCTCTCAATTTTAAATCACTAATAAAATTAACATCTTTCATAAAAGATTCTTGAGAAATTCTCCATCCTACAGAAAGGGAAGGGAAAGTTCCGTATTGGCTTCCTTTTCCAAATCTTGAAGAACCATCTCTTCGGATACTAGCTGACAATAGATATTTACCATCGTAACTATACTGTGCTCTTGAGTACAAGGAGTACAATGTATTATTTGTTTCGCTTGTATTACCTGTTACAGTAACTCCTGCAGTTGAAGCGATTGCATTGTTCAAAGTTGTTATAAGGTCGTTGGCAAAACCTCCAGCAGTACTCATCGTATAGTTTTCGGTATGTACCCAACTATACGACATACCACCCACTATTGAAAGACTGTGTTTCTCTTTGAAAGTGCGATTATAGTTGACCGTATTTTCTGTTACAAAATTTTGTTTTTTAAACCCACTAAAAACTCCAGAAGAACTTAAGCCCGGATGTGTTAAATAGTTGGTAACATTACCTGCAACAAAGTCGGATATATACCTTTTATAACTCTGATTAGCCTCGTCATAATTGAGTGTTGACTTAACTGTTAGACCGCTCAAAATTTGATACTCCCCATATAAAGTTGATAGGATTCTATTAATTTTTGTTAAGCCAATGGTATTATTTAAATAAGCAACCGGACTAACATTTGAAGAAGCCCATCCGTAAATTGAATTTTTTCCTGCACCAGATAGCATGCCTGCTGTATCTTCAACAACAGGGATCATACCAAAAATATGGTGCAGCTGGTTGTCTTTACCTTCTGCCAATGGCGCATTCGTTTCGGAATAACTTGGAGCTAAGTTAATTCCAATTTTAAAATTTTTACTTGGCGTTACTTCTACATTCGCTCTTGCTGAATAATTTTTATACCCAGTTTTTAATAATACGCCATTCTGATCTAGGTAATTACCCGATACAAAATAACGTACGGCATCGCTACCGCCACTAGCAGAAATTTCATAGTTCTGGAAGGGTGCTTTTTGAAAAACAGAATCCTGCCAATTGACATATTCCAATCCAGGATGACCTGGCATACTCCATCGATCATCAGGCATATAAGATACATTATAAGCATTAGCAGCTAACCCAAGTATTGTTCTTCTTTGCGCATTGGTTTGATCGGCCGTTCTTCCTGTAGCAGCAGAGTTTACCCATTTATAATTTTCTAGTTCAGTTGCTTCATTTATCCACTCGTCGGGCGTAAGCACATCCATTTTTTTTGCTACCTGACTAGTACCTGTGTAGGCATTTACACTAATTTTTCCTTTGCCCAAATGACCTCTTTTCGTTGTAATAACCACAACGCCATTAGAGGCTCTAGAACCATAAATAGCTGCAGCCGCAGCATCTTTCAATACTTGTATACTCTCAATATCGCTAGGATTTAGATTATTTAATGGATTATTACCAGTGAAAGAACCAGCAGCGTTCTGGCTCACAACATCTAGCGGAAATCCATCTACCACATATAGTGGTTCTGTGCCTGCACTAATAGAACCTGTACCTCTAACTAAAATACTAAAACCAGAACCTGGCATACCTGTTTGTTGCCTAACTTGTACACCCGGCATTTGTCCAATCATGGCTTGGTCTATACGAGCAATAGGTTTTTCTTCAATACTTTTAGTATCGAAGGAAGTTACTGCACCTGTAATATTTTTTTCTTCTGAGTACCATATCCAACCACAACAACCTCTTCTAGACTTTGTGTTTCTTTCTTCAAACTAATTCTTAATTCGCCTCCAGCTGGAATTATAGATTGTTTGGCAAATCCAACTGCAGAAACTTCAAGGTTAGGTTTGCTAACCGATGTAGGAACCTTTAGTGAGAAATCTCCATTTTCGCTTGTCACTGTTCCCAAAGTGCTTCCAGCAATTTTAATCGCAACACCTTGAATGCCTTTCCCTGTTTCAATGTCTGTAACTTTTCCTTTTAAAACTCTTTCCGAGTTTTGAGACCATAAGCTTGCATAAGAAAACAAACTCAATAGCAAGAGAATTGATAATTTTTTCATTCAGCAGTAATTTAGTTTAGAAGTAATAAAAACTGCACAACTATATTAGTACCTCAAGCAGAAGGAATTAATAATCATATGGCAATTTCGGTGCTAAAATAATAACTGTATAATTCAAGACTATCCTGCACCGTCGGTTATTGACATCACACCGATTAAATTTTATAATTAGAATTGATTTAATGTATGTATACCTAAAAAAGCAATTTGCTGTTTCTAAATTTTGGCATAGGATAGTGTTAGATAACATTTTTATAGAGCGATTCCCGCTATCAATATAGCCTTATAGATTGTATCGTATTACAAGGCAAAAAATAAACCCAAGGCTCAATATTCCGAGATTAGAATAAGTCGCTAATTTGCACTTAAGGTTTAGCAGAAATAGTTACATGGGATTATTTTCGTAATAAGCCTTACTATATTTTGCTTTCCTTAAACTATATCGGCTTAGTTAAGCAGGTAGTTCTATTTCAGGAATAAGGGTAATATATCTATCGGCTGCGTATTGCACTATTTCTTTAACCTCTTTTTGGGTGTAATAACCACCATATTTTTGATTTGTATTACCGGCGCCTGGGTACTTAACTATAATAGTCCCATTTCGAAAAGCCCCTATTTGCGTGAGTTTTGGATACTTTTTTATTTCAATTCTCCACCCTTGATTCTCTGCCAAATGCCAATGAAAAACGTTCATCTTATGCAATAAAAACAATGTATTTTTTTATATGGTCTACACTAAAAAAATATAGCCATAAATAACATCTACCCCCACATATAGAAATAGGGTAAACACCCCTAATAATAAATGAGGAAAATGGAAGATGCTAGCTGATTGAATGATGAATTTTTTGAAATATTTGTCTGGAATCGCCAATGGGATTTTAAACCATATGCATTAGAAATTAATTTTTTGCTCGGGACTTGTTCGAGAGATCCTCGATACTTGTTCGAGACTTGTTGCAACAAGTCTCGAACAAGTATCGAACAAGTTACCAAGCATGAACATGTACTGAAATACAAAATTGATCTAGCCTAGCTAAAACATGCATTAATTGACCTAAGCCCTTTGAATGCGTAAAATACACTAAAACAACAAGTTATAGGCATAGACATGAAAATGTCTATGCCTATAACTTGTTTCCATCTACTTTTGAAACCGATTACAACTTAACATACCCCATTTTGAAGAAAGCATCTTACACAACTAGATTTATATGATCTTAGGAATATCCATCATCACGCTTTTACTTAGCATCATTTTGTCTGTTTACAACTATAGCATCAATAGAAATACCATTTTCTTGGCTGGCTTCTTAATTCCAATATCGATTTATGGCATACTGCACTATGCCATACTCTCTTCTAACTCAGTGGTAGGCATTGCATTGATGTATGGTCATTTTATGCCAATCTTCTATTTACCGGGCATAATGCTTTTGTTTTATGTACAATCAACACTGCAAGATGAATCCAATCAAGTTAAATGGAAAAATAGTATCCATTTTATACCCTTCCTTATTAGTTTGATTACTATTATACCCTATTACTTTGTATCGTTCAATGATAAGTTAGACATTGCGAGAACCGTTATTTCGCATGTAAATATTCATAAGCAAATAAATATTACTTGGCTATACCCCAACATGATTAATACCATTGCAAGGCCCTTTATTTTAGCATTCTACTCGATTGCCTGTTTAATCATTTTATATCGGCATAAAATAAATAAAATAACCAGCGTAACGGCGCAGGAAAAATTTATGCTAGGTTGGCTTACCCTTATTTGCAGCATATCGCTTATTATATCAATCAGTTATTCGATTACTACCTTCCAATATATTACAAACAACCACATTACTAATGCAGAAATTACAAGTTCGTATTTTAACTATTTATGTGGTATTACCTATGCAATTATTCCGCTATTAATACTAATTTATCCTGAGATATTATATGGCATTCCAAGAAATAGGATGACGAAATTTAGTGATGAAAATGGTTCCAACCAGCTTCATGTATCAGCCCTAAAAATGGAAGAAGAATCAAGACCAATAGCAGAGGATATTGATGCGCATTTGGCCGAAATGTCGGAAAGAATAATGCATTATATCTATACCGATAAACCTTATCTAGACCACAAGTTTAACATTGAAGAAATATCGAATAAATTAAACATTCCAAAGCATCATGTTTATTATGCTTTCAGTAATATTATTAAAAAGAAGTTTACCAAACTTAGAACAGAACTTCGGGTGGAACAGGCCAAACAGTTATTACTTACTAACGAAATAAATGTTTTATCGCTAGAAGGTATTTGGTTAAAATCTGGATTTTCGTCAAAAACAAGTTTCTTTACCTCCTTTAAAGAAGAAAGCGGACTAACGCCCATTGAATATATTGAACAAAATAATAGGAATTATACTCTGGCAAAATAAATCTAGCCTGCTTTATCACAAAAAACAATCAGCGCCGCTTTTCGAAGTGGCGCTGATTGTTTAAGGGAAACAGACAAGTTCAGTTGGCTACTATTGGCCCATCAAAAAGCGCCCTAGAAAGATTTATAGCCAATAAAGTCGGTTAAAGAACCTAAAAGAAAAACAAATGATTAACTTTAGCATCTATTCTGCTCTCTTTTCTTGAAAAAGAACATCGATAGTTCATCGATAGGTAATCTAAATAATAGGAAGAAAGTAAAATTTTGTAACCGAACAGATCGTTCATCTTTAAATTTTTACCATGGCGAAGAAAGAATTAATAGACGTTGACGCATTTAAAGTAAGTCCTGGAAAAAAAATTTCTTTAAAGCAATTTGCTACCAATATTAGTAATAAACCTATTGAAAAGGAAGCAGGAGAAGCCTTTTTACAAAAAAGTGTGTTGGAAATGTCGAACCTGCAAGACAAACTATATGCTGAAAACAAGCATAGCGTATTGATTGTTTTACAGGCCATGGATGCGGCAGGCAAAGACAGCACGATTAAACATTTAATGACAGGCTTAAATCCTACAGGTGTTAAAGTGCATAGCTTTAAAACGCCCTCTACCAATGAACTAGAACACGACTATTTTTGGCGTCATTATAATGCATTGCCCGCCAGAGGAGAGATTACCATCTTTAACCGATCGCATTACGAGAATGTGCTTGTTACGAAAGTGCATCCAGAATTTATCTTAAAAGAAAACCATCCAGATGTGCATTCTCTAAAAGATATTCATAAAAAATTCTGGCAAGATCGCTACAATCAAATATGCCGCTTCGAGAAAAATATATCAGAGAATGGAACCCTCATTTTAAAATTCTTCTTACACGTTTCAAAGGATGAACAGAAAAGAAGATTTATTGAGCGAATCGATGATCCAAAGAAAAATTGGAAATTCTCTCTAGCCGACTTAAAAGAAAGGGCTCATTGGAACGAATACCAAAAAGCCTATGAAGATGCCCTTAGCCATACCAGTACCCATCACGCGCCCTGGTTTGTAATACCGGCCGATGATAAATGGTATACTAGAATCATCATAGGGTCGATTATCGACAATCAATTCAGAAAACTAGGACTCCAATACCCCAAAATTTCGAAGGCCGATAAAACGTCTTTAAATCAAGCAAAAGACCAACTACTAAACGAGAAAAAATAAACATTTTGTCCTGACATATACGCTAAGAACCAAATGGTCTGATTATTGAGGCTAGCCAACCAGTCAATAATCCCCCAGCAGTAAGCATAGCGCAACAGACTTTATGGGTTATTAGAACATTCATCACTATCTATTTTATACAGTATGTCATTCACAAAATATATTTCGATTATCATTATTGCGCTTGTTATTGCATTTATACTTTTCATTTATCGTAGTTCAAAAAAAATAAATAGTGGCAACGAGCTTTACGACGAGGGGGTAAGAAACGAAAACAATGGAGATTATGTTGCTGCACTCAAAAGCTATCAAGAAGCTTTACAAGGAATGAATCCAGAAAGTAAATTAAGGGATCAAATTATTCAACGCATTAAGATTATTAAATTAACGCTTGACTACGAGAATCAATTTCATACACAAGAATCCACGGGTAATTCGGTAGACGATCTACCCCGTTAATATAAAACTAAAGGCAACCTCATGAGGATGCCTTTAGCAGAGGTCAGAGCAAGTTACTAGCTTGCCAGCCATAATGGGCTAATATCTTCAGGCATTTTCATTCTCTCACCAATTTTCCGATATCGATCGGCAAGGGTACAAAGATAATCCTGTGCTTTAGCCGAATAGTCTTTGAGTCCGGTAAGGCTATCTATTTTCCAAAGCTCCGTGAGATGCTGAATAATATTTGCGTAATCGAAAGTGGTATAGATACCTAATTTTTGGGTAATGGCAGAGAAGCGAACAAATAGTTGATCGTTTCGTTTGGGATTGTCCATTAAAATGGCAGGCATGGTGATTTGTTGACGCATCATTTTTTCAAAAGCCATGATTGCCCCATTGGGATCTACTTCAAAAATTTTAGACATAAAAGATTTATACGCTTTTTCGTGCCTTGCTTCATCGCCTGCAATAGTTTTACAAATCCTTCCTAATATTTCATCACCAGCCTTATCGGCTAATTTTCCTGTATTCACATGCGATATTTTAGTGGCTCTTTCTTGAAAAGAAGTATAGATCATTGCCTGATAAGGATCTTGTTGCGTATTAGGATTAAATCCATTGTAGATAAGATTATGAATCGTAATTTCCACTTGTTTCATATCGGCCCTACCCGACAGGTATAGATATTTGTTTAAAAGGTCGCCATGACGGTTCTCTTCGGCAGTCCATGCTCTTGACCAACGAACCCAACCTTTATTGCTAGTAAGGTCGCCTTCTTCATTGATCCCTTTAAGCAAATTAAAATAGGTTTGATAGCTAGGCAATGCTTCTTCGGTAATCATATTACCCACCAAAGAAGTAATGATTTCGCCGGGGATATGGGCTGCTCTATTGCGTAATTGCGTTATTTGCTCCATTGCCCCTTCGGCACTTAAGTTAGGTAAAAAATCGGTTGGTTGCCAGCAATCCTGTGGGTCTAGTAATAGTTCGTCTACTGCAAGGCCTGCTACATTTTCCATGTGCATCACCACTTCCATATTCTTATCTACTTCATTTATTTCGCCCTTGGTAAAATGTGTCATAAAATAGTGTTTATAGGTAGAACTTAAAAATTATGTAACAGTCGAACTTCTATTTTGTTTAAAAGAAATCTACTACTCAGTAGCTACCATTCATTGCTGATATAAGGCAAAGAGACTGAGTAGATTAATCGAAACAATGCTATAATTAAATACAAAAATAGGCGCTATTTAACATAAAAAGAAGGAATCATTATTCATGAATAACGATTCCTTCTTTTTATGTTAAAGAAAGGGCTGTTTATTTCTTCCAGCCAAAATAGCTTTCGGCATTGTAATAACAAATATCCTGTATGACTTTGCCGGTCCAGACAATATCGTTGGGCAACTCCCCACTCTCCATTTCTTCCCCAAATAAATTACACAATATTCTTCTAAAATATTCGTGACGAGGGAAGGAGAGAAAACTTCTAGAATCGGTTAACATGCCTACAAATTTGCTCAGTAAGCCCATATTAGAGAGTGCATTCATTTGCTTGATCATTCCATCTTTCTGGTCTAAAAACCACCAACCACTCCCCCATTGAACTTTGCCTGCCACACTACCATCATTGAAGTTACCGATCATAGTTGCCATTAGTTCATTGTCGGCGGGATTTAAGTTATATAGAATGGTTTTTGCCAATTTATCTTGACTATCTAATTTATCTAAGAATTTAGACAATGCCCTTCCTTGCGAAAAATCGCCGATAGAATCCCATCCAGTATCGGGTCCTAAGGTTTGTAACATTCTTGAATTATTGTTACGTAAAGCCCCTAGATGAAACTGTTGTATCCAACCTTTTTCCCAATCCCACTCGGCAAAATGTAATAACATAGCCGACTTAAATTGTTTTTGTTCTAAATAATCTAATTGTTTACCTCCATGCACTTTATGAAAAATGGATTCAATCTCAGCACCTGTAAAATCTTCGGCATATATTTCTTCTAAGCCATGATCACTAACGCCACAACCCATTGAGGCAAAAAAGTCGTGCCTATTTTGTAAAGCAAATAGAAAGTCGTTAAAGTTAGAAATGGAGATGCCACTAGCCAGTGCTAATTTTTTTACATAGGCATTAAACTTTTCAGGGTCTGCTACATTCATCGCATTATCGGGCCTAAATGCAGGCAGGACAGGTATTTCGAATCCCTCATTTTTTAGTTGTTGATGAAACGCGAGGTCATCGATAGGGTCATCGGTTGTGCAGATGGTTTTTACATTCATCTTCTTCAACAAATTACGAACTGAGTATTCGGGTGTTCTTAGTTTAGCTGAGCATTCATCATAAATTCGTTTGGCAGAATGCTCATTTAATACTTCATGTACATCGAAATAGCGCTGAAGCTCTAAGTGAGTCCAATGATATAAGGGGTTACGCAATGTAAAAGGAACCGTTTTAGCCCATGCCATAAATTTTTCCTCATCACTTGCATCTCCTGTACAATATTTTTCATCCACCCCATTCGAACGCATGGCTCTCCACTTATAATGATCGCCATACAACCATATCTGTGTAAGATTTTCGAAATTTTTATCCTCTGCAATTTGTTGTTGAGGAAGATGGCAATGATAATCAATGATGGGCATGTCTTTTGCATACTCATGGTACAATTTTTCTGCTGTTTTATTCTTCAGCAAGAAATTTTCGTCTAAAAAACTTTTCATAATTACAACTTTATCTGATTTATCAACTTATGTTAGATTCCTGTTTTTGCAAGTACTTCAATAGTATCAAATTGCCTACTCCTTTTTTTATTGAATAGGATTCCATCTATCGCCAAAAAGCCAGTGCACCTCTATTTCATGGGCTGTAGGCGATCCTTTTGCCAATTGCAAATTATTAGCAAACCATGGATAGTCGCCGCCATCGCGATGACAATTATTATAATAGATTCTTTCGCCCCACTGAATCACATTATTTGTAGGCACCCGATAAATAGGCTTATCAGCCATATTATTGGCGAAATGGCAATTGAGTAAATAGAACTGCGCATCACGATGATAACGACCTAATAAGAACCCATCATAGCCTTTAAAATCACAATTCAATAATACAGTTTTAGCATCGGCAAATTTTGAACCATCATGCCAAATAGAAGCAGGGCCTGTATGGGCAACAAATTGACAATTTTCGGCCCATGCCCATCCACGCGGACAGTAAAAGTCTACTCCACCCTCTATCACACAATCTTTAAAATAAAACATTCCATCTTCCAAATTCCAAGGGCTAACCGTATCACCACCAAAGGCGATAAGATTACAATTAATAACCCTTAGCCTTGTAGTACCAAAAGAACGCAAAGCCATCTGATGCCCGTCTTTATTTACTTTTTTTTGGTGTAATGCCGAGGTATCGGCATTACAGCTAACGATGGTATTTTCATTCTCGAAACCATAGTTATTTTGGATAGTCAAATTTTTAAAGGTTAAGTCATTACCCTTTAAATTTAAGGTAGCTACCCCCCAATCGTCGGCATGATCACATCGCCAAATATCTCTTGCAATAGACTGAGTGATGATGGTTTTATTTTTATCTTCTCCTTCAAAGATAATATTGTTCTTTTCTATAAAAACCTTCTCATTATATATTCCGTTCTTAATGAAGATGGTTCTAGGTGAGGCAGCATCGTTCGCCAAACTATTTAAAGCCGCTTGAATGGTTGTAAAATTGCCCCCACCATTTTTGTCAACAATGATGCTAGACTGCGCCATCGCTAATAAGGGAATAAAGCATACGAGATACTTGATGGCAATAATTGCCTGCTTAATATTACCCTTATTGATGATTGGTTTTATCATTCCTATTCAAGTTGTTTTGGTTGGATCGATACCTTATTGGGCACTCTTTTTAGTTTGAGCAATAAGCCATTGAACAAGATCTTTAGCTGCTGGATAGTTTTCGTATTCCATGGGTAATTTTCTTCCATCAGTATACTCATTATATAACCAAGGGTCGCCTGTTATAAATACAGTTCCTTTACCTACTTTAGCAACAGCAAAAATATTAATGTCGCCTTTTGTTAAAGCAGCTATTGCAGGCGCTTTTACACTGATAGAGCAGATCTCTTTTTGATATATTTTTTTCTCGTGGGGCAATATCGCATGACCCTGTGGAATCCTAATTTCACCAAAGGTATAGCCTACTCCAGGCACTGCCCGGTTATAGCTATCCTCGTTTAAGTGAACGCCAAATTTTTCGGGTAATTGATTAAAATGCTCAAACTCGCAATTGCCTTTATCGTTATGAAATATTACTAGTGTACCTCCAGCTTTCACCCAGTTGAATATAACAGTTGCTTCTTTGGGTTGCATGTAATTAGGGGTAGGATTATCAGCCACATTGTCGGCATCGACAATAAAATAGAGGTCGGCATTTTTCAAGTTATCGGCAGTAGGTGCTTGAAAGAGTGTATTTGTTTTTACACCATAACTATTAAATACCTGTCGCAAAATCGAGAACCCATTGTTATCCATTTCATCCCATACATAATGATAGGGCATAGTAACACCGAGTATATCTTTTTTAGATTCACTATTATAGTAATGGTCTAATAAAACAGATTTTCCTTTACCTAAATTGAGGGTAGGTAATAATGCTATTTCATTAGCTGCCTGTATAAATGCACCCACACCTTTTGCATCGTTCACTACCACTTTTTCGCTTAAATAATAAGCAATACTTCCATCGCGATAAGGCTCTCCACCCAATCCGCTCACACTTACGGTGCCTTTCAAATCAACCTGCTGGTTGGCTCCTACTTGAATAAAGTTTTTAACGATACCATCATAGCCCTTTTTAGCAGCCGACAAAACAGAAGCGGGCAAATAACCCAATCGTACTCCCTTTGCAAGCGTATATACAAACATACTGCTTGCAGAGGCTTCTAGATAGTTTTCTTTCAACAATGGCTTATCTAATATATCGAACCATAAACCCGTTTTAGTATCCTGCACTTTTACAATAGCGCTAGCATATCTTTTTAAGATTTCGATTAGTGCATTTCTTTGCGCATTATCCTGCGGAAATTCCGATAAGACGTCTACTAATGCCATACCATACCAACCCATGGCACGTGCCCAGAAATTAGGCGAACAACCGGTTGATTTATTAGCCCAACGTTGTTCCTTACTTTCGTCCCATCCATGGTATAACAAGCCTGTATTAGCGTCTCTAGCATGTTTTTCCATCCATATAAACTGATGAGCAATATCATCAAAAGCAGCTGTATCATGAAAGGCGTTTGCATATTCGGCATAGAAGGGTTCACCCATATATAAGCCATCTAGCCACATTTGATTGGGATAACGTTTTTTGTGCCAAAACCCACCTTCTTTTGTTCTTGGTTGCGCTTTCAACTGCTCGCGTAAGTGAGTAGCCGCTTTATAGTATTTTTCTTTACCTGTTACCTTATAGAGTGTTATTAGAATTCTGCCACATAACAGATTGTCGATATTATAGTCTTCCAGTTTATAGGATTGAATATCGCCTTTTTCATTAATAAAAGCATCCATACTATGTTGCATATAATCGAAGTACTTTCCATTAGCTGTGCTATACCATAGGCCTTCAATACCTTTTAATACCACTCCTTGATCGTAAGACCATTTAGTAGGCAAAGAGGTTGAATCTTTCCATGTATTCATGATGGTAGCCGCCATTTGCTCACTCAACGACTGAGCAAATACCTGCATTGAACATAAGACTAAAATAATTGTAAACTGCTTTTTCATAATGCTATCCATTATATATTGAACGATATAAATTGTTAGGCTATCGGGTTATTCGTTTGTGACAAATAAGCGTGCCTTATTTTATTTGTATCACATTTTCATTTACACCCGTTCCAAATTCAAGGCCTTTTTTAGCCATAGAAACATCCACATTTTTTAAAATAATATTGTTATTGCTAGCGCCCCTTAGACGTGCTAACAATTCAGCCCCTTTATTGTATTGTACATTTTCAAATAAAATATTACTACTATTCAAAAAGCTAATCACCGGATTGGTGTTCTTTACCAATAGTTGTAAATTTTTAATTTTAATTCCGTTCGCTTCTTCGCAAACGATACCTACTCTTGACTGAATACTGATATCTTGAAGATCGATGTCTTTAATACTCATTTCTGGCAGTCCCCGAATAAAAATTGCTTTCTCTGCACCAATACAAACTACATTACGCACCTGAAAATTTCTAAATTGAGGGGTAGCTTCTGTTATAGGATAGAAGACTACCTTAGGCTCTTCTCTATTTTCACCAGCGAGTGGAACAGGGTCTTTTGCCATATAATACATATCAAATAATATAGCTTCCCCAAGAATATCTTTCATGTAAATATTATTGATAAAGATTTTTTCAACAATACCCCCACGCCCTCTTGTGGTTTTAAAACGCAAACCAACATCTGTTCCCATAAAAGAACAATTAGAAACATATAAATTTTTTGCACCGCCACTCATTTCACTTCCAATTACAAAACCGCCATGGGCATGATAAACCACACAATTACGAATAATGCCATTTTCGGTAGGCATTCCTCTTTTTCTTCCTGCCTCATCACGACCACTCTTGATGCAAATACCGTCATCCCCAACATCGAAAGTAGAGTTTTCGAGAATAAAATTTTTGCAACTTTCTATATCAATACCATCGCCATTTTGCGCATACCAAGGATTTTTTGCATATACCTTTCTTACCACTAGATCTTCGCACATCAGCGGATGTAAACACCAAGCAGGAGAATTTTGAAAGGTAACACCCTCTAATAATACTTTTTTACAACTGGTAAGTACCAGTAAATTAGGACGCAAAAAGTCTTTGATATTTTCAAAATCTTTTGCAGTTCTTCCATCTTTCAGCACGCCGGCTTCTTTTGTTTGAAACCCTTTGAAAGAGCTGGCAGAGGGATACCACGTTTTTTGATCGTCGGACAATAACCCACCACTGCCCACTAGTTTTTTCCATTGTGATTCTGTAAGCTTATCTTTCTTAACCGCACGCCAAACATCACCATTACCATCAATAATACCTGTGCCCGTAATAGCAATATTTTGAGCATTGGTAGCAGATAAGGGCGACTGATTACGTACCGAAGGAAGTCCTTCCCAATTACCTTCCACCAAAGGATATTGACTCAGATCATCGGTAAATTGCAATATTGCAGCTCGGCTAATATATAAGTTTACATTACTTTTCAAAACCAATGGACCAGTTACCCAAAAACCACTTGGCACTAAAACTACCCCGCCCCCATTTTTAGCACAGGCATCAATTGTATTAGTAATCGCTTTTGTGTTAAGTGTAAGTCCATCCGACTTTGCACCATATCGAATAATATTAAAAGTATCTGCTTTAAATTTTGTTGTTTGAACCGTTGGTAAATGCTGTGCATTCAGGACTGAGATAGATAGGGTCAATAATGCAGTTAACATATAATTCATCTTCTTTTTCATCTTATTTTTTTAGATTTAGCGAACATTTATTTTACAAATAAAGAGAACTGATTTACTAATAAAAAATTAAGCCTATTTAAATGCTTCAAGTTTGTTAGGGCGATCCTGCACTATTTTTTTTGAAGTTTTATGTAAGCGTGTTGTACAAATTATACTCCAAGCAATGAGAGGAGCATTATCGAATGGCAATCGTTTTGATTTCATAGCAAACAATTTTCGTTCTAATAGCAATCTCGTGAAAACCCAAACTGGGCGTAAGAAAGTATTATCGAACAACAATTCTACTCATATATCCATAGAGTGCCATCCTGTTAGGCCTATTTTTTTACGCAAACGTTGCCGTTATGGTATAAATGACCTTATTCATAAGATACTGGTACTCTAAAAAGTTATTTATGGGCTAGTTAAGTTAAAAAAAAAGAAATGATGGATATACAAGTCTTCGATATCTTTAAACTTCATCCATTGATTATGAAAAAAATATACTTATTTCTAGCTTTTATTGTACTAGGGAACCTAGTTTTTGCACAATCGATTATTGACCGTGATCAAGCGATTAATGGAATGGTGAAAGAAGTGTCGGCCGATTCCTTACAATCTTATATCAAGACGTTAGTTGCTTTTGGAACGCGAAATACATTAAGCACACAAAAAGCTCCCAATAGGGGTATTGGTGCGGCACGTATTTGGGTATTGAACAAGTTTAATGAGTTTGCCAAAGCCTCTAATGGAAGATTAACGGCTATCATAGACACGATTACCTATCAACCAGATGGCAAGCGAGTAGACAGTACCATACTACTTGGAAACGTGATTGCTACTTTAAAAGGAACAGATCCGAATGATCACCGCATTTTTGTTGTGAGTGGTCATCTTGATAATATGCGAACAAATGTTATGAACAGAGTGGATGATGCCCCTGGTGCCAATGATGATGGGAGTGGATCGGCAGCCGTTATTGAATGTGCAAGAGTGATGAGTAAATATAGCTTCCCTGCAACCATTGTCTTTGTAACTGTAAGTGGGGAAGAGCAAGGCCTATTGGGTGCTTATTTTTTAGCCAACAAAGCTAAAAAAGAGAAATGGGCAATTCAAGCAGTGCTGAATAACGATATTATGGGCAGCAACAATAGTAGTGAAACAAAAATTATTGATAACACGCGTATTCGAGTTTTTAGCGAAGGCCTATCTGTGTTAGATACTGGAAAAATTGCTACCAATATTAGAAATCTTGGTTTAGAAAATGATGGTCGTGCTAGACAACTAGCTAGATATGTGAAAGAAATAGGAGAACGCTATGTCGATAATATTGAAGTAGTAATGGTATACCGTAATGATCGTTTTTTGCGCGGTGGCGACCATTCTCCTTTTGTACAAAATGGCTTTGCTGCAGTGAGAATAACAGAGATGAACGAAAACTATTATCACCAACACCAAGATGTTAGAATGGAGAATAATATTCAGTATGGCGATTTAGCCGAGTTTATTGATTACGAATATTTAAGAAAAAATACGGCTATCAATTTAGTTAGTCTAGCCAATTTAGCAAAAGCACCCGCAGTGCCAGAAGAAGTAACTATTCAAGTAAAAAAATTAGACAACTTCACGAGTCTTAGCTGGAAAGCACCCCTTTATGGTAAAGTAAAAGGCTATTACATCTTAATGAGAGAAACCACTAGCCCTGTATGGCAAAAGAAATTTTATACAACAGCAACTGAAATGAAACTGCCCTATAGTAAAGACAATTACTTTTTTGCGGTGCAATCGGCTAGTGAAACGGGGAATGAAAGTTTACCAGTAATACCAGCAGTAGCTAGATAAAGTAGCTACTGCTGGTATTTTAACGATTATTTGCTTTATTAACTATTGATTTTTTGAGGCACTAATCGTTCAGCAACTTTTTCTGATTCTTCTGCACCACGCATACCCCCTTCATGATATTCAGCATCTTCATTTACATTCCAAAGATCATATAATTCATTACCTGCAATAATATTCTTTGCGGCTAACATAGCGGTCATCATACTATGATCCTGATTATTGTATTTATGCATGCCATTTCTGCCTACCAAATATAAACCCGGATAATCTTTAAGTGCTGTTCTTACTGCTTCAACATTTGCTTTATATGAATGGTCATATACTGGATAAGCCTTAGGTTGGCGAACTACATAACCTTCTACTACAGCCGATTGCTTTGTTAAACCTATTGCTTCAATCTCCTTTTTGGCCAAGGCAATTAAATCTTCATTGCTGCTCGTCCACATACCATCGCCTTCAAAACAAAAATATTCTAAGCCATAGCAAGCCATATTTGCATCGGGCACCATATAGGGGCTCCAGCTTTTAAAGTTCTGTATTCTGCCTACTTTTACTTTTGGATCATGAATATAAATCCAATTATCTGTAAATGCATCTTCATCCTTACAAATCAATACCACGGTAATAAAATCGCGATATTTCAGGTCCTGTGAGGCTTTAAAGGCCTTCTCAGGGAAGCTGGGGTAAGTAGATGCAACAAGTTCTCTCATTGGAGCAGAGGATAGCACATAGTCGAAACCATCCCAATTATTACCATCCTTCGTTATTACCTGCCACTTGCCATTCTGTAAATGAATTTGGTTAACGCCCATATTCATGATAATCTTAACGCCCAATGCTTCACTTTTCTCAACACAACGTTCCCACATCATACCAGGGCCCTTCTTTGGATAACGGAAAGAGTCGATTAATGTTTTAATAATTTTATCTTTATCGCTACTCTTAGCAGAGGGCTTAAATAAAGCATTCCAGATAGCGCTACTTAAACTAAGTCCTTTAATACGTTGAGCAGCCCAGTCGGCAGAGATTTGATTACAAGGTATCCCCCACACTTTTTCGGTATATGTTTTAAAGAAGATGGTAAATAACCGTCTCCCAAATTGATTCACAACCCAGTCTTCAAAATTGGTGGGATCTTTTACAGGCGAAATCTTTGCCTGCATATAACTAAGCACACAGAGGCAGCTTTCTATAATACCTAACTTACGTAAGGCTTCAAAGGCAGCCAATGGATAAGCGAAAAACTTATGATTATAGTAGATACGTGAACTACGAGGGCGTTCCAACATTTCATTGCTTAGAATTTCTGTCCAAAAATCCTCCACTTCCTTACTCTTTGAGAAAAAACGATGTCCCCCAATATCAAAACTATATCCTTTGTAGGTTTCAGTTCGAGAAATCCCCCCCACATATTGTGGATCTTTTTCAAAAACCACAACATGCTGTTGCGCTTTACCCAGTAAATATGCGGCTGTTAATCCGGCAGGTCCTGCACCTATTATGGCTATTTTCTTTATCATAATTTATTATAAGAAGTTTGTAAAGATGCAAAGTAAAGTCTGTATTTTCAAATATTAAAATGAACTAAACACATTGCGTTTCCTTTATAAAAACCCTTTTTAACAAGAAAAGTTCATGTTCAAGTTTGCTTGTTAAATAAATAGAAGGAAAATATATTTTTATTATCTAATACACTATTATATTTACTGCTACATGATGACACTTCAATTAGACTGGCGCCTATCTAATTTCAAGAGCCTATCTACATCCGAACTATATGCGATACTCCGTTTAAGAAGCGAAGTTTTTGTAGTTGAACAAAGTTCCGTGTTTTTAGACCTAGATAACAGAGATCAAGAAAGTATGCATTTAACGGCATGGGATCATGAGGAGCTTGTGGCATATGCCCGATTAATACCCCCTGGAAATGTATATGAAGAGATGAGCATTGGCCGAGTAGTTAGTTCTCCAGCCTATCGAAAAAAAGGGGCAGGCAAGCAATTACTAGAAAAATCAATAGAACAATGCTTTGAATTATTTGGAAAGGGGCCCATAAAGATTGGAGCGCAATTGTATCTCCAGAAATTTTACGAATCATTTGGTTTTATTCAAACAGGAGCGGTTTACGACGAAGACGGCATTCCCCATATTAAAATGATTCGTGCATAATAACATCAGCTTCAACAATCGATAGCCTTAAATGGTCAGATAATCAACTGTAATGCTATTTCTAAACCAGGAGTTGGTGATTATACCAACTCCTGGTTTAGAAATCTAGCAGTATGACTTACTTTATTTTTTATCATTTGTTCCGGTGTACCCTCAAATAAAATTTTTCCGCCACCATCGCCTCCCTCAGGACCTAGGTCGATAATATGATCGGCCAATTTGATGACATCTAAGTTATGTTCAATAATTAGCACAGAGTTGCCTCGATCTACCAATTTATTAACCACGTCCATTAATAATTTGATATCCTGAAAATGGAGTCCTGTTGTTGGTTCATCTAAGATATAGAATGTTTTACCTGTATCTTTTTTAGCCAATTCGGTTGCGAGTTTTACACGTTGCGCTTCACCGCCACTGAGGGTTACTGCCGATTGACCTAAAGTAATATAGCCTAGGCCAACATCTTGTAGCACTTTAATTTTTCGATATAACCAAGGTACTGCTTGAAAAAATTCACTTGCTTCATCAACGGTCATATCTAGTACATCACTAATTGATTTTCCTTTATAGCGTATTTCTAAGGTTTCGCGATTATATCTTTTTCCATTACACTTTTCGCAGTGCACATATACATCCGGTAAAAAATTCATCTCAATTACGCGCATGCCACCTCCTTCACAAACATTACATCGGCCCGTTTTTACATTGAAGGAAAAACGTCCAGCATTATATCCTCGAATTTTTGCTTCTGGCACCGAAGCGAATAAAGTTCTTATTTCGGTAAAGAATCCACAATAGGTTGCCGGATTACTTCTTGGTGTTCGACCAATTGGCGATTGATCGATCTCGATTACTTTATCGATATGCTCCAATCCTTCTATAGACCTATATTCCATTGCATGAGTCCTACTATCATAGCAATGTTTTGCAAGCAAAGGATATAAGGTTTCATTAATTAAAGTTGACTTACCACTACCACTCACGCCACTTACCACAATCAATTTTCCTAATGGAAATTGAATGTCCACATTTTTTAAGTTATTTCCATTACAACCATTTAACGCTATGAATTTGCCGTTCCCAGCGCGTCGTTCTTTGGGTACTTCAATTTTTTTGGTTCCATTGAGGTACTGGGCTGTTTCGGAATTAGTTAACAATACCTGGCTGGGTGTGCCGGCTGCCACCACACGCCCACCATGTGTTCCTGCTCTTGGTCCAATATCCACCAAGTGGTCCGATGCCAACATAATATCCTTATCATGTTCCACCACTAATACGCTATTGCCTATATCGCGTAAATTTTTTAATGCTAGAATCAGCTGTTGATTATCGCGTTGATGTAAGCCAATACTAGGCTCATCTAAAATGTACGTAATGCCTTGTAGCTGCGACCCAATTTGTGTGGCTAAACGAATTCGCTGCGACTCTCCTCCACTAAGGCTTTTAGATGGTCTGTTTAAAGAAAGATAATTTAAACCCACATCTAGCAGAAATTGCACTCTTTCGCGTATCTCCTTTAAAATATCTTTTGCAATTGCATTTTGTTTGGCACTTAACCTTTTTTCAATTCCATGAAACCAAAGCACCAGCTTATCTAAGTTCAAGTTGCTTACTTCAGCAATATTTTTTCCATCCACTTTAAACCATAAACTCTCTTTTTTTAACCTAGCACCATTACAAGTAGTACAAGCAGATAGTTCCATATATTTCTCCACCCAGGAGCGCAATGCTTCGGTACTTTGTGGCGAGGTAAACCAACGCTTAAGCATTGGAATAATACCTTCGTAGCTACCGGTATAGACCTGTGGTATAGACTCGTCGTCCATGTCCATTGCTAAGGTATCGGTAATTTTCTGGTCCCCAAATAAAAGCAGATCTAGCTGCACTTTAGTTAAATCGGCTATCGGCTTATCCAAACTAATTTTATGCTTTCTTGCAAAGGCCACCACTTGCTGAAAAACGCTTGCTTCGCGTTCTTCCCCCAATGCTGCAATACCCCCTTCCTTTACACTTTTACTTTTATCGGGCAATACAGCATCCATATTAATGGTATAGAGATTACCAAGGCCTTTACAGGTTGGACAAGCGCCATAGGGCGAATTAAAGGAAAACACATTGGGACTAGGTTCTTCGTAACTAATTCCTGTTTCTTCGCACATTAATTGTTTCGAATATTGAACGGTCTTATTGGTGTCATTCAATAGCAAAAACATTAAGTCTTTACCCATCTTAAGGCTTTGCTGCACACTCTGGCTTAAACGCACCCGCATATCATCGGTAACAGCTAATCTATCTACCACAACTTCAATATCATGAATCTTATAACGATCCACTTGCATTCTGGCAGTAAGATCTAGCACCTCTCCGTCTACTCTAACTTTTAAAAATCCTTTCTTTCGAATATCCTCAAACAGCTCCCGATAATGACCTTTTCTACCCCTAATCAATGGGGCTAGTAAAGAAATTTTCTTGCCCTTGAATTTAGAAAAAACATTGCTCACAATTTCCTCTTCACTAAATTTAACCATCTTTTTATGGGTATTATAGCTATAGGCTTCTCCCACTCTTGCAAAAAACAAACGCAAGAAATCATATACTTCAGTTACAGTACCTACCGTGGATCTTGGATTTTTATTGGTTGTTTTTTGTTCAATGGATATGACTGGTGACAACCCCGTTATTTTGTCAACATCTGGCCTTTCCATATCACCCATAAATTGCCTAGCATAGGCACTAAAGCTTTCCATATAGCGGCGCTGGCCCTCATTGTAAATGGTATCGAATGCCAATGAAGATTTGCCACTGCCACTTACCCCCGTAAATACAACCAACCTGTTTTTGGGAATCGTAATATCAATGTTTTTGAGATTATGTTCCCTTGCACCAAACACTTCAATACTTTCTTCTTGCTTGACAAGCTCCTTTTCGATATTTTTCTTTTTTGCCATAGTTATGTCGTAAAGATAAGAACAAGCAATCTGCAAAAAGGTTGACAGTTTTATAAGTTGGGGAAAATAATTGGCTCAGGTTGTAAAATAAAGAGAAGCAATGGCTAACCAGTTTAAAAAGTTAACAACTTCGAGGTTTAAAGCAGAAAGTTTTACAGTTTGAGCTACGCACATAAAAAAATGAATGAAGGCAAAACCCTTTGCAGTAAAGAATCTTTGATAAAGAAATCATGCTATCCCAAAAAAATATTTGGAGAATATGATAGGCTCAATATACATTTGCAGTAGTTCTTTTATAAATACTTATCAAGAAAGGCAGAGGGATTGGCCCTATGATGCCTTGGCAACCCACACCATCAACTCGTTTGTGTGAAGGTGCCAACTCCATTCCGTTAATTATCGGAAACAGATAAGTCAGAGTAAAGTTTGCTAATTACCTCCGTTAATTCGGTAATAATATTTCAAGCTCATCTGACCTTATCGGATGAGCTTTTTTTATGCTCCTCCGATAATTAATTTTTCGTACTTCTTGACAAGTAAGTATTAAGAGCCATCCTAACCATTTTAAAAATACTGCATACACTAAGCATTGCAGCTAAAAAAACAAAGATGAGCAGCGCAACAGAATTAATTCACAGCATTCCAGTAGATCCACTTACAGGAGCTATCTCAGTGCCCATTTATCAAACCTCCACTTTTGTTCAAGAAGCCCCAGGAGTCAACAAAGGATTTGATTACTCTCGAACTAATAATCCAACAAGAGCAACCCTAGAACAAATGATTGCCAAACTAGAGAATGGCGCCGTTGGTCTCGCTTTTAGTAGTGGACTTGCTGCTATTGATGCCATCATCAAATTACTACAGACTGGCGACGAAATTATTGCAGTAGATGATATTTATGGTGGCGCTTATCGCTTGTTTACTCAGGTATATCAACAATTTGGTATTAAAATAAATTTTGTTGACACTTCCAATATCGAAAATGTTGTGAATGCCATTACCCCTCATACAAAACTAATCTGGTTAGAAACACCCACTAATCCAACCTTAAAAATTTCAGATATTGAAGCATTAGCCAAAGTTGCTAAAGCGAATGGTGCATTACTTTGTGTTGATAATACTTTTGCATCACCCGCTCTTCAACAACCGCTAAATTTAGGTGCCGATATTGTAATGCATAGCGCTACCAAATATATAGCAGGTCATAGCGACTTAATTGCTGGATTAGTAGTTACTAAAGATGGCGCAATAGGTGCTAAAATAAAGTTTTACCAAAATGCTTGTGGAGCCATCCTAGCACCTTTCGATAGCTGGCTCACAATTAGGGGGGTAGAAACCTTGTTTTTACGTATGAAACAACATGGCTATAATGCATTGGCTATCGCTCAATTTTTAGAGACACATCCAGCCGTTGATAAAGTTTATTACCCAGGATTAAAAACACATCCACACCATGCGATTGCAAAAAAGCAGTCGAAAGGTTTTGGGGGAATCGTTTCCTTCTCACTAAAAGAAGATACCCTTGCAGCTGCCGTAGCCTTTGTTACCAATACCCAGCTATTTAAATTAGCCGAAAGCTTAGGAGGCATCAAAAGTATGATTAGCCACCCTGCTAATATGACCCACAAAACAATACCAGTGGAAAAACGTAGAATAACAGGCGTTGTGGATAGTTTAATTAGATTAAGTGTTGGACTTGAAGAAGAGGACGACTTGATCAACGACCTAGCACAAAGCTTCGACAAGTTAGCGCTACTGCATAAAAGGGATCATGCAACAATAAATAATTAGCAGCGGCTCATCCCCTATCATAGTGGAAAACCTAATACTCATTAAAGAAAAAAATAACATGGATACGCACAAACAATTAAACATTGGATTATTTGGTTTTGGTGTAGTGGGCGAAGGTTTATACAAAGTACTACAACAAACCCCCTCATTAAAAGCTAGGATCACAAAAGTTTGCATAAAGAACCCAGGCAAAGAACGGCATGCCCCAGCTGCCTTATTTACTACCGAAAAGAATGAGCTACTTTTTGATGATACCATTAATGTAATTGTTGAAGTAATTGATGATGCAAACGCAGCATTTGAAATTGTTTCTACTGCCTTAAAAAATGGAAAAGCGGTAGTAAGTGCTAGCAAAAAAATGATTGCCGAGCACCTTCCCGAAATATTAGCATTGCAGTTAAAAACAAAGCAACCTTTCCTATATGAGAGTGCTGCCTGTGCTTCCATACCCGTTATTAGAAACTTAGAAGAATATTACGACAACGACTTACTACACTCGATTAAAGCGATTGTAAATGGCTCTACTAATTTTATTTTAACTAAGATGTTTGAAGACAAATTAGACTTCAGCGAATCTTTACTTTTGGCACAGCAATTGGGATTTGCTGAAAGTAATCCAAAACTAGATGTGGAAGGTTTTGATGCCGTAAACAAATGGAGTATCTTATTAAATCATGCTTATGGTATTGTAGAGCATCCCTCGAATATTTTATTTAGTGGTATACAAAATATTCAACTAAGCGATGCCAAGGTTGCCGCTGAAAAACATTACGATATTAAATTAGTAGCACAAGCTAAAAAATTAAAAGATGGCCACGTGGCAGCCTTTGTATTACCTCAGTTTGTTAAAATAGATGAACCATTATCGTTTGTAAAGAACGAATACAATGGCGTTGTAATTGAAAGCGGCTTTGCTGATAAACAATTTTTTTATGGCAAAGGAGCAGGAAGCTTCCCTACTGCATCAGCCGTTTTAAGCGATATTGCGGCACTTCGTTATAATTACCGTTACGAATACAAAAAATTGTATCACCATATTCCACATGAACTAAGCAACAACTATTTTGTAAAAATCTATCTAAGCTTCAACGATTGGAAATATATACCAAGAGAAAAGTTTGAATGGATTGAGGAATGGCATGCAGGCGAGGACCGGAAATATTTAATAGGTGTTATTAAAGTAACCGAATTATCTACCTCTAATTGGTGGAAAGAAAATAATACTTCCTTAATACTCACACCCGATGCAGTAATTGAAAACTTAGATATTGTTCACTTAAAAAAACGTAGCCTTGAATTAGCTGGTGTTCTATAAGCTGGCCTGCTTTATTTTAAAATACAAACCTTCGTTTTTTTTTGCGGAGGTTTGTATTTTAGGAAACTGTATTTTTACAACCATGCAGGAACTCAACTACAAAAATTTTAAGCAAGCAGTACTTGCCACGGGCATTCTGGCATTCTTACTCTTTGCTGGGTCTTTCCTAGCAGGAAAAAATAACTTTTTTTTACTACTCAACATAGACCTAGGAAAAGCTGCAGACTATTTCTTTCCATTTGCTACCTTCATGGGCGATGGTGTTTGGTGGCTAGCAGCTCTCTTATTGTTTGTATTATTTAGAAGAAAATACCTACCCTTATTGATTAGCAGTTTTATTATATCAGAAATCATTATTCAGCTATTCAAATCAGTACTATTACCCAATAATCCTAGACCCACCAAAGCAATTACCGATTTGTTGCAGATACATACTGTTAAAGGCATTCAGCTTCATACACTAGGAAGCTTTCCGTCGGGACATACCACTGCCGCATTTTGCTTTTTTTTAATGGCTAGCTTAACCATCCATAAGAAATGGATCCTGCCTATTGGATTCATTTATGGAATTAGTGTGGCTTATTCTAGGGTATATTTAGCGCAACATTTCCCGCTTGACCTGGCCGGAGGAATGATGAGTGCACTCCTTGCTGTTAGCTTAGGTTTGGTTATTACAAGAAAAGGCTTTAATAGACGATGATGGAACAAGTATAAAAAATAGGCTAGCTAGTTTTCAAATGGTATTAGAAGTAACCATTTTAAATTGTCCTTAACTTTTTAGTGAAAATTTTTCTAGGCTTGCCTTTCGCGAAGGTACCCAAGCTGCTACAAGCGCAATTAAGCATACAGTAACTATCACCAAAAGAAAATCGGTTGCAACAAGTTTAACGGGATAATAATCGATAATAAAGGTACCCCCTGCTAGTTTAATTAATTTGAACTTAAGTTGTAATATACAAACCAGTGTAGCCAGCAGAATGCCGCATCCTCCCCCTACCCCTGCAAGCAGAAAACCTTCGGTTAAAAATATTTTTTGTATGGTAGCCGAAGTGGCACCCATTGCTTTTAAGACTGCAATATCTTTTTGTTTTTCGAGTACTAGCATGGTTAAAGCTCCAATCATATTAAAGGCCGCCACTACTAAAATAAGCGAAAGAATAATATAAATTACCCATTTCTCAACAGCCATTACGGTATATAAACTTTGATTTTGCTCATACCTTGTTTGCACTAAATAGTTAGGCCCTAATACCTTTTGCAGTGCTAGTTTTACCTCATCGGTTTTCAGCATACTCGTCTTTATTTCAACAGCTGAATATTCATCGGCCTTCATATCGAGCATATATTTTAAGAACGGTAGGTTGCTGAACACATATTTATTATCGAAATCTTGTTGAACCAAAAATGTGCCTACTGGCATCACATTATAGGCATTCATAGCTTCGATGGAATTAAGGCTACTTGACTTTCGGTTAGGTAGATAAAGGGTTACAGGGAAGAGACTTTTTACTACGTCAATATGGCTAGCGTTTTCAATACCGGCACCCACAACTAATTTAGGTGCATCAGCAGTACCGAGTTTAAAGTTTCCATTGACAATATGATTGACAATATGATTGGTACTAGCATAGTTTTCATCCACTCCTTTCAAAAATACAATACTTTGGAAATCGCCATTGACTAACAAGGCCTTTTCTTCTGCTACTAAACTTAGTCTGGCAACACCGCTTACCTGATGTAATTCATCGATTTGTTGTTGAGAAAGCTGTATTACTTTGCCATGAATGGGACCAATACGTATATCTGCATAGAAATCGGAGTATAGTGTCTTCACCAAATCTTCAAACCCATTAAAAACACTTAAGACTATTATCAATGCGGCAGTACCTACACCAATAGCTACGATGCTTATCCATGCAATAATATTGATTGCATTAACCGTTTTTTTTGATTTAAAGTATCGCCAAGCAAATAAAAAGTTCATGTGTAAATTTAGATTTACTATTACCTACCCTCTATTGACCTGTATTAGGCTTTTCAGCATTTATCTTTTTGAACAACTCTTCCATTCTGAAAACATTGTCGAGGGTATCATCAAGATAGAACTGTAATACCGGAATCCTTCTGACGGTATGCTTTATTTTATCGGCTAAGTGTTTTTTAATTTCCCAAGCTCTATCTTCTACATGCTTCATTGCGGCATTCGCGTCTTCGATTTGAAAAAGACTTAAATAAATTCTCGCTTCCAATAGGTCGGGCGTAACCTTTACCGACGAGATGGATACCATCCCATTATGTATCATATTGAGCCCTAATTTTCTAAAAATCTCGTTTAATTCTTCCTGCAATACGGCAGCAACTTGTTTTTGACGTTTTCCTTCTATCATAACCTTTACCTTTGGTGACTGTAAAATTAACATGATTACCGGTAGTAGCACATAATTTGTTCTACTATCGATCAATATTTATGAAATGAAAAAATACGCTCGTCTTTTTAGATATTTAAAATCGTACACAAAAAATATTGTACTGTATTTCGTCTACAGTATTCTATCCATCGTTTTTTCAATTGTTTCAATTGGCACACTGCCTTTTTTTATACAGTTAATTTTTTCGAAAGATAAAGTAATTGTAGAGAAACCTACCAGTCGTTTTGAGCTTATCAAATATATTAATTTTGAAATAAGCACTTTCATTCAACACAATGGTATAAATGGGCATTTGCTGGCGCTCGAATATATTTGTTTGCTGATTATTGTATCGGTGTTTTTAAAAAATCTTTTCTATTATCTATCTTTTTACGTGTTGTCTCCCATAAAAATGTCGATTGTTACAAGGCTGCGTACCGACATATACAACAAGTTACTACAGTTACCCATTGGCTATTTTACCGACCAGAAGAAAGGCGATGTAATGAGCCGTATGACAAATGATATTGCAGAAGTGGAAGTGTCGGTTGTAGGCACATTAGAAGGATTTGTAAAAGATCCCTTAAATGTACTTGTTATATTAATTTCCCTCATCTGTATCAGCCCATTGCTTTCCTTGTTCTTATTCATTTTTTTACCCATCACCGGTATTGTAATTGGTAGAATTAGTCGTAGCCTAAAAAAACAATCAAGTATCTCCGCAATTAAGTTGGGTGAATTATTGTCGGTATTAGACGAAACACTAGGCGGACTTAGGGTAATTAAAGCTTTTAATGCTGAACGGGTATTAAAAGAAAAGTTCATGAAAAACAATAATGAGCTCTTTCAGGTACGCAATAAAATACAGCTACGCCGAGATCTAGCTTCTCCTTTAAGCGAATTTTTAGGTGTTTTAGTGTTAGCAGGCATATTATGGTTTGGTGGCAAACTAGTGTTAGCAGGACATGCTGGTGGTTTAGAAGCTACCGGTTTCATTATGTATATTGGCTTATTTTCTCAAATCATCAATCCGGCAAAATCAATATCTACTTCCTTTTACAATATGCAAAAGGGCAGTGCTGCTATTGGAAGAATTGAAGAAATATTACAAGCACCCGTTAAAGTTGATGAAAATATCAATGGTAAGGAGATTAACTCTTTTAAACATTCCATAGAATTTAAGCATGTCAGCTTTTTGTATGAGGACAAAATAATACTCAAGGATATAAACTTAACGATCGAAAAAGGTAAAACAATTGCATTGGTGGGCAGTAGCGGTGCTGGCAAAAGTACCTTGGCCGACCTTATTCCCCGTTTTCACGATGTTAGCACAGGTGAATTATTGATTGATGGCATTAACATTAAAGAATATTCGCTTAAAAGTGTTCGAAACCTTATGGGCATTGTTACCCAAGAACCGATATTATTCAATGATAGCATTGCCAATAATATTGCATTAGGAATGGATGAGGCGTCCCAATCGCAAATTATTAGTGCGGCAATAATTGCCAATGCCGACAATTATATCTCTACAAAAGAAGAAGGCTATGATACCAATATTGGGGATAGAGGAAGCAAATTAAGCGGCGGCGAACGACAAAGACTGACGATTGCCCGAGCAGTATTAAAAAACCCACCCATCTTAATTTTAGATGAGGCTACCTCATCGTTAGATACCGAGAGTGAACGTTTGGTTCAAGACGCTATCAACAAAATGATGCTTAACAGGACTAGCATTGTAATTGCTCATCGTTTGTCTACGATCCGTCATGCAGATGAAATCATCGTATTGCAGCAGGGCGAAATCGTTGAAAGGGGTAACCATCAAACACTGATGGAAACAGGGGGTATGTATAGGCGATTGATAGATATGCAAGAAGTAAAATAAACGCCTGATTCCCCATCATCGAATGTCTTAATTGTTTATGGCCAGCAAATTGGTTCCTTAAACGCCAATAGTAGAAAATCCCAATACCCTTGTTCGCTATAATGGCCCCTTATCATGCAAAAGGGAGGCATAGAAGCCTTAATTGACTGTCGGCGGGCATAATTGTATCAAATAAAAAAAAGGCCGCCTTACGGCAGCCTTAAAGCTATTTTCTATGTTTTACCATATTATTCTCCTGAAATAGGTTTTACAAGTCCTAATTTGGCTTCCAAGCTCAAAGTAGCGTGCGGAACAGCACGTAAACGAGCTTTATCGATTAACTTGCCGGTAACGCGACAAATACCGTAAGTTTTGTTTTCGATACGCATGATTGCTTTCTCTAAATGGTCGATATAGCTAATTTGACGGCTAGCCATTTGGCTTAATTGTTCACGCTCCATACTCATTCCACCGTCTTCCATGGTGATATAACGATTATCGCCCTCATCTCCTCCCATTTCGTCTTTACGGGTAATTAATCCCTGCAAATAAGCCAACTCTTTTTTAGCTGTATCTAATTTTCTATTAATCAATTCTCTGAACTCAGTCAATTCACTATCACTGTATCTTACAATTGGTTCATTAGATCTAAAATTATCTGTTCTTTTTTCTAAAGGGGTATATTGGGGTTTATATGCAACACTAGCTTTAGTAGTTGTTTTTGGCACTTTCACTTCTTTCATCGGTTCAAGTTGCTTCTTAACTGGTTTGGCAGGTGGGGTAACTGGCTTAACTTCTACTTTGGATTTCACTTCAACAGTTGGTTTTACAATTGGTTTTGGGACAGTTACAGATTTAACCGGAGCCGATTGGGGTATAGGTTTTGTAATTTTTTTGGCTGGGGCTGGTTCCGCTTTAGTTACAGGCTTTACAATTAGCTTGACTGTTGGTTTTACTGGCGCTTGTTTTTTAACAGGAGCAGCAGGTTTTACAGTCTTAGCCACTGGTTTTACCAATTTTTTTACCGGAGCTGATTTTACAGGTACTGATTTTTTAGCAGGAACTGCCTTCTTTGCAGGAGCAGCTTTTTTTACAGGCTTACTAACGGGTTTTACAACCTTCTTAGCGGGCACTGCTTTTTTTGCAGGGGCTGCTTTTTTTATAGGTTTTGAAACTTTTTTTACTGGAGCGGCTTTCTTAGCGGGCTTAGCAGCAGGTTTTGCAGCTTTTTTTGCGAGAACCACTTTTTTTGCGGGTTTCTTTGTAGCCATAAAATTTATCCTTTTTTATTTACTGCTATTTTCAGCAATTTATCATTTACTTCTATTTCAGTAGCCTCATTTAATGAGGGTACCCAAGAAATATCGTCAGCCAAAATTTCGCCGCAAATATAGTTTTTAAATTCATTAATTGAAGAATCCAAATATTTGTTCTCCACAACCTGTACCATAATTTTGTCAGTAAGTTCAAAACCGCTCTCTTTTCTGATGGTCTGAATACGGTTAATAAACTCACGAGCATCCCCTTCTTTTTGGAGGTTTTCGCTTATAATAATGTCTAAAGCAACCGTTAAACTACCCTTAGAAGCGACTTCAAACCCTGGAATTTCCTGAACCGTCACTTCTAGATCCTCCGCGTGAATAACAATAGGATCCTCATTATCAAAGGCATAGTCTACGCCATCTAGGGTATACATTCCCTGCAAAGCGGTACCTATTGCTTCATCGTCTAGTTTAGCTATCAAATCGGCTGCTAACTTCATTCTAGTGCCCAGACGCTTGCCCAAAGTTTTGAAATTAGCTTTTGCTTTACGTTTAATAATGTCATTATTAGCATGAAGTATCTCTATTTCCTTCACATTTACCTCATTTTTGATAATTTCCTGTACGGCGGCAATTTGAGCCTGCATTTTATCATCTAGTGCAGGAACAAACACTTTTTGTAAGGGTTGGCGCACTTTAATGTTTACTTTTTTGCGCAGCGATAACACCAAGGAACAAATTTCCTGAGCCAATTGCATCCTTTGTTCTAGATCCGCATCAATAGTTAATTCATTAGCTTTAGGAAAAGTGGCATGATGAATAGATCCTACGGTGAATCTACCAGTAACTGCATTTAGATTTTGGAAAAGTGAATCACTGAAGAATGGAGAAATAGGAGCCATTAGCCTTACAATGGTCTCCAAGCACTCATATAAAGTTTGGTAAGCCGAGATTTTATCCGCCGCATATTCGCCTTTCCAGAACCGTCTACGGCATAAGCGAACATACCAGTTACTCAAATATTCGTCTACAAATTCTTCGATCGCACGTCCTGCAATAGTTGGCTCATAATCGTCTAATGCTGCTATAACCTTTTTAGTAAGGCTATTGAGCGATGATAAAATCCAACGGTCTATCTCTGGACGGTCATTGATAGCAATATAATCTTCTGTAAAGGCAAATCCGTCTACATTAGCATACAATGCAAAAAATTGATAGGTATTATAGAGGGTTCCAAAGAATTTCCTTTGTACTTCCTGAATACCTGCTAGGTCAAATTTAAGATTATCCCAGGGTGACGCATTGGTAATAAGATACCAACGAGTAGCATCAGCTCCATATTTTTCAATGGTTTCGAATGGATTAACCACATTACCCAAGCGTTTGCTCATCTTGTTTCCATTCTTATCTAAGACTAAACCGTTCGAAACTACTGTTTTATAAGCTCGTCCATCTAGTTTACTGGTTGCTAACCCTGCTTTTGTTAATTCATCCGCTACACTTTCTTTTATTAAACTTCCAATCGCATGTAAGGTATAAAACCAACCACGTGTTTGGTCAACACCCTCGCAAATGAAATCTGCAGGATAGTTTTCGGCAAAAATCTCTTTATTCTCAAAAGGGAAATGCCATTGCGCATAAGGCATTGCACCGCTATCAAACCAAACATCAATCAAGTCTGCCACCCTTCTCATGGGTTTACCAGTAGCACTCACTAAAATAATATCGTCAACAAAAGGTTTGTGTAAATCGATTGTAGCCGCTGAGAGGTCTTTATTAATGTCATCGCCTAAAATTTTTCTAGCCTCCGCTGCCTTTTCTATCAATTCCTGTACAGAACCAATACAAATTTCTTCTATCTCTGTTGCTAGGTTCGAATCATTTACAGTTCTCCATACTGGCAATGGTGTTCCCCAGTAGCGACTTCTACTTAAGTTCCAATCCACCATATTTTCTAGCCAATTACCAAAACGACCTTCTCCGGTACTTTTAGGCTTCCAATTGATGGTTTTATTTAGGTCAACCATTCTGTCTTTTAAAGCAGTCGTTTTAATAAACCAAGCATCCAGCGGGTAGTATAAGATAGGTTTATCTGTTCTCCAGCAATGGGGATAGCTATGTTCATATTTCTCCACTTTAAAGGCACGGTTCTCTTTTTTCAGTTTTACGCAGATGTCAACATTTACATCTACATAGTCTTTTTCGTCCTTATAATTTTTTACATAACGATGGCTAAATTCACCCAAGCCATCTACAAATTTCCCTTCCCGATCAACCATTGTGAGTATGCCGATATTATTCTTCTTACCCACTCTATAATCGTCTGCACCAAAAGCAGGTGCGGTATGAACAATACCCGTTCCATCTTCAGTGGTAACAAAATCGCCTAGCATTACCCTAAAAGGATGCCCCCCCGCAATTACAGCAGTATTGGCTTCGTAGGGCATCAGCTGTTCGTAAGAGCAGTTTTCAATTTGAGTGCCTTTGAATTCAGTAATTATTTTCCAAGGAAGAATCTTTGCTTTCTCATTATATGTCTCAAAATCTCCCTCATGCCCTTCTTCTTTGAAATATTTGCCCAACAATAATTTTGCTAATACTACATGAATGGGTAGATGGGTATAGGGATTAAAGGTTTTCACTAAAACATAATCAATAGTAGGTCCCACTGTCAGTCCTAGATTAGATGGCAAAGTCCATGGAGTGGTTGTCCATGCCATAAAAAACACTTCTGCACCATGAACCGCATCGTGCAGAAATTTACTTTTATCGTCTTGTAAGGCCCTAAACATCACCACCGCACTTGTGTCTTTCACATCCTTATAAGTACCCGGCTGATTCAATTCGTGCGAGCTTAACCCTGTTCCAGCAGCGGGGCTGTATGGCTGAATGCTTACGCTCTCGTACAACAATTCCTTATTGTATAATTGTTTTAATATCCACCATAAGCTTTCAATATAATTATTCTCGAAAGTAATATAAGGGGCATTTAAATCTACCCAATAACCCATCTTTTTCGTAAGGTCATCCCACTTATCTTTATACCGCAGCACAGCTTCCCTACACTTTTTATTGTATTCTTCAACCGATATTTTCTTACCAATATCTTCTTTGGTAATACCTAGCTCTTTTTCAACGCCCAATTCTACAGGCAGGCCATGTGTGTCCCAGCCGCCCTTACGTTTTACCTGAAACCCTTGCATAGTTTTATAACGACAAACCATGTCTTTCAAGGTTCTTGAAATTACATGATGAATGCCTGGCATACCATTGGCACTAGGGGGCCCTTCATAGAATACAAAAGGCTTCGCACCCTCGCGCAAGGAAATACTTTGCTCAAAAGCATGGCTATCTTCCCACTTTTGCAAAATTTCTTTTTCAATGGCGGGTAAATTCAATCCTGAAAATTCTCTGTATTTAGCACTCATAAAACACCTATCCTGCTTAATTTTAAAGGGGGCAAAGGTACGAAAATTACGTACAGCTTTAATGGCTTTTATAGGCACTAGGACATAAATACAGCTCCCAGCTTCAAAATTTCAATCCAGAGCCCTGTTTTTAAGTAAAAAAGGGCCTTTTCTTGAACTGCTGAGGGCCAATCAATCCGTAGGGGCCTGAAACGGAGGATTTAAATTTATAGTAGGCCCAAGAACTATCCTAGCTTTCAAACTGCCCAGATTATAGGCCTAGCTTAATCATTCAATGACTAACACCTAGCCAGTTCAAAAGGTAGATAGTCATTTATTTTTTATTAGACTCCACTCCAAACCGATTTAAGATCATTTCTAGTGGACAAAATTTTGTAACTGATGACTGTAATAAATTGGCACCCACAAAAATGCCCAGCCAAAGCCAGTGTATACTTACCCACTGGGCCAATACAATACTGCTTAATACAAAAGTGCCTGCAACAGCGCGAACAATTCTTTCTTTCATAATTTTAAATGAATGGGTTAATAACTAGCTTCTTCTACCGGAACAATAAATGCACGAACCGGAAAGCTTGTTCCGCTCTGCTGGTTATAGTCTTTAATTAGTTTCATTCCATGTTTAGAATTTTCATCCGAAGTAAAACTGAACAAAAATAATGAATCAAATTTTTCATCTCCACTTGCAAACCAGGCTTGCAATAAATTGGGCGGCTGATTGTCTTTAAAACCAATAACATCTGTTGCACTAAACACATGAATATTTGCTTCCTTGAAGATTTTACAAACATCATCTTGGTATTCCTTTAAACAAGTGACAATAAAGAATTTCATACAAAGTATTTTATTTTTGATTTGGATATTTTTTACGCATCATTTTATAATACAATAAAGGCACGACCAATAAAGTAAGGAAGGTAGAAGTAATGGTACCGCCCATCAATGAAATAGCTAGCCCTTGAAAAATAGGATCAAATAAAATGATCACCGCACCCAATGCAACTGCTCCTGCCGTTAATAAGATAGGTGTAGTTCGTACCGCCCCAGCCTCAATGATCGCTTGTTTTAACGGCACATTCTCTCTTAGCCGAATATTAATGAAGTCGATGAGTAGCACCGAATTTCGTACCATTACACCGGCTAATGCAATAAACCCAATCATAGAAGTTGCAGTAAAATAAGCATGCAACATCCAATGGCCTAAAATAATGCCTACCAAGGATAATGGAATAGCGGCAAGCATCACCAATGGCACAGTGAAATTTTGAAACCATCCCACAATTAATATATAGATCATCAAAATAACCACAGCAAAGGCAATACCTAAGTCTCTGAACACTTCAAAAGTTATTTGCCATTCACCATCCCATTTCAACGTATAATTATCTTCCAAATCGGGTTGTTGGGTATAGGCTTCTTTTAATGAAAATCCTTTAGGCACTTGAATGGTTGTCAAACTATCAGAAATATGTGCAATCGCATATGACGGACTTTCTAACGAGCCTGCCATATCGGCCAACACATATACCACTTCTTTTTGATTTTTTCGATAAATGCTTTTCTGTTTCACTTGCTTTGTAACGGTAACCAGATCTCTGATTGGAATTGTATTGCCTTGCATACTAGCAATTTTCAAGTCAAGTATATCCTCTATATTAGCTTTATCGGCATCACTTAATTGCAGTTTAATAGTTGCTTGATTGTAAGTAGCAGGTTGGTAGATATTACCCACATTCATCCCCGACAATGCCGCATTGATGGTTGCTGTAATTTGTGTTGTTGCCACACCATAACGTATCGCCTTTTCTTTATCAACTGCAATATGATATTCGGGCTGATTATCTTCTACCATCCAATCAACGTCTACCACATCGGATGTTTTATGTAATAAAGTTTTTACCTGATCGGCCACCTTCATCTGCTCTTTATAATCGGGACCATACACTTCTGCTACCAATGTTGACAATACCGGTGGGCCGGGTGGCACTTCAACAATTTTTACATTTGCATTGTATTTTTTAGCAATCGCTTGAATGGGTCCACGCATTTCCTTAGCTATCGCATGACTCTGAATGCTCCTATTATTTTTGTCTACTAGATTTACTTGAATATCGCCCACATTATCACCCCTCCTCAAATCGTAATGGCGAACCAACCCATTAAAACTAATAGGCGCTGAGGTACCGATATAAGCCTGATAATTTTGCACCATGGGCTGTTGGGAAACATACGATGCGATATCTCTTGCCACGGCTTGTGTTTTTTCTAAGGTGGTTCCTTCAGGCATATCAATCACCACTTGAAACTCGTTTTTATTATCGAAAGGCAACATTTTTACGGCCACTGCATTTGTATAAAACATAGATAGTGATGCCAATAAAACAAACACAATGCTTAGCATAAATGTCCAACGCTTCCAGCGCGATTCTAATAATGGATGTATGAAAGAACGGTATATTTTATAGATACCCGTTGTTTCCAATGAGTGTGAATGACTCTCTTCGTGAGGCATCCCTTTTTTCTCTTTTTCACGAAGAAAAATATAGCCTAGGTAAGGGGTTAAAGTTAATGCAACAATCAACGACAACATCATTGCAATAGAAGCACCAATAGGCATTGGACTCATATAAGGCCCCATCATTCCCGATACAAATGCCATTGGCAATACAGCAGCAACAACCGTAAAGGTAGCCAAGATGGTTGGATTACCTACTTCATTAATGGCATAGATGGCAGCTTGCAATGGCGGCAACTTTTTCATCTTAAAATGACGATGCATATTCTCTGCAATAATGATGGAATCATCTACTACTATACCTGTAATAAAGACGAGTGCAAATAAAGTGATACGATTCAAAGTGTAATGCATCACATAATAACTAAATAAGGTTAGTGCAAAGGTTACAGGCACCGACAAGAACACGACTAATCCCCCACGCCATCCCATTGCTAGCATCACAAATAAAGTAACTACTACAATAGAAATAAAGAGATGAAACAATAGCTCTGATACTTTATCCGATGCAGTTTCGCCATAATTTCTTGTAACAGTTAATTGAACTTCATTCGGAATTAAATCTTTTTTTAAATGTTCTACTTTGGCTAAAATTTGCTCCGACAACTTCATCGCATCGGCACCTTTTTTCTTTCCTACCGATAAAGTTACTGCAGGATAACTTGACCTAAATGTATGGGCATATGCCGTGTCGGCTTTACCATATCCAAAAAACACATATTGATTGGGTACTTCAGGACCATCTTCTATTTTAGCGATTTGTTTTAGATAAACTGGTTGTTGCTGATTAAACCCTACCACCAAATTCGCAACATCCTCAGACGTGTTTAAAAAGTTGCCCGTTTCAACAGAGAATGCAGTGTCCTTCTGTAACAAATTTCCACATTGCATCTGCGAGTTACTCCCCTGAATCTGTTTACTAATTGACAAGAAATCAACGTGATTCTCTGACATTTTATTTTTATCTAGCAACACTTTTACTTCTCGACTTCTTCCACCTAAAATATTAATATCAGAAACATCTGTAATCTTTTTTATCTCGTTAGTAAGTGTTTGACTAACTTGCTTCAATCGATAGTCATCATATTTATCACTCCACAAAGTGATGCCCAATACTGGCACATCATCAATAGCTCTAGTTTTGATTAATGGAAGTGTAACGCCTTGTGGCATTTTATCCATATTCTTCATCAACTCACTATACAATTTTACTAGCGAACGCTCTACATCTTCACCCACATAAAACTGCACGATCAACATTGCCTGACCTTTCATTGACGTTGAATAAACATATTCTACACCCTTAACATTAGAAATCATTTTTTCTAATGGAGCAGCTACTTTGGTTTCCACATCTTTTGGTTCAGCACCCGGATAACCAATAAACACATCGGCCATGGGCACTTGTATTTGCGGCTCCTCTTCTCTTGGAATCAAATAAGTGCTATAGGCACCAATGAGTAAAAATGCAATCATCAATAGTATTGTTAACTTCGATTGCAAAAAAGCTTTGGCAATATTTCCTGAAAATCCTTGTTGCATAAACTTATTTAAATGATGTATATTTTTTTTCTTTTCTTCTATTGAGCATCTCTAGAGGGATCAATGGATGGAGTAAACAAGCGCTACCAAGGTTTGATCCCTAAACAGCCGCTAAAACTTAGCTCGTAATCCGCCTAGCTAATGCCTTGCGATGCTTATACCACTCTTACTTTATGGTTATAGGGGCACCATTGTATAATTTCCCCTCCGCACTCACAATAAATTGCTCTGTTTTTTCTAACCCACTTAATACTTCTACTTTATTTCCATATACTTTTCCCAGTCTTACCCAACGCAATAAGGCAGTGCCATTGGTTCCAATTGTAAATAGACCCGTCAGTTGGTCCTTATTCTCAATGCAAGCAATGGGCACCAATACCTGATCCGATGGAACGGCGGAAGTGATTGCCTTAACTGGAACAGAAATGGTTGCATACATACCCGCATATAATCCAGTTTTTTGGTTGTCGGGAATGCTAATTTTGATCATGTATTGCCCACCCGTAAACGCTGATGATTGATTTATTTGGGTAATGGTTCCTTTAAAATTTTTATTGCTTGCTTTAATTGTCACGAAAGCTTCTCCACCCTGCTGAATTTGTTGAATACTATTTTCAGGCACAGCAGCTGTTAATTGGTAGCTGCCGCTATGTTCAATAGTGAGTATGGGCATTCCGGGGCTAGCCATACTCCCGGCATCCATTAATTTTTGCGTAACAATACCAGAAAAGGGTGCAATTAAGCTGGTATAGATGAGCATGGCATTTACTTCGTTGCGCATTTGTTTTGCCGCCTCTACTCTTGACTGAGCCGCATTGTATTGCAATGTAATATTATCCAATTCCTTTTCAGAGGCACTTTGTTGTTTGTACAAAACAGTAAAGCGTTCATAATCTTTTTGAGCATTTTTTAAATGATCCATTGCTTCAGCAATCATTGCATCGATTTGTGCTCTCTTTGCTAGTATATCTTGATTACTAATGGTTGCCAATAACTGCCCCTCACTAACCCGATCCCCTACTTTCACCAGTAGCTTCGTAATATATCCCATTACCCTTGTACTAATATTCGCAGACTGAGCAGATTCAACCTGTCCGCTTATATTTATTTCTTTTTGTTCATCAGAAGATGGCGAAGAAACAGTTACTATTATCGGCTTTTCGGCGGACAGGAGCGCTTCTTTTTTATTGTTTGAGCCACAAGCACTCAATCCTAAAAATACCATACCCATAGATACCGTGATGATGCGTTTAAAATGTATAGTGATGTTCATATTTTAAGTAGTTTATTTATTAGTTGATATGATTAAGAATTCTAAATAAGCTTTCGTAACATTTCCTGCAAATTCGGCCTGAGCCAATGAAAAGCGTTGTTCGGACAATTGTGAAACTGCCATCAATATGTCGGTTGTATTTACCAAGCCTTGTTGGTATCTATTTTGCAAAATGCGCAACGATTCAGCGGCCTGCTCAATTGCTACTTTATGTTGTTTAATTTCGGCTTGCGCATCTGCCAAATCGCGATTAGCCTTTTGTAGTTCTACCCTACTTTGATCTTTCTGTTGTAACAATTGCTCAGACAACTTATTACGTTCTACTATTTGTGTGGCAATAACATTTTTTGTTTTGTTTCCCTTAAAAATATCCCAAGACAGTTGAACCCCTGCTAGATAGGCATTTGCGCCAAAACCCAACATACGACTGTCGTTTAGTTGATAATTAGCAAAGGCGTTTAGCTTTGGCAGGTAGCTCATTTTATTGGAGTTAATCATCAAGTCGCTTGCTTCAATGGCTTTCTGTATAGCCATAAAATCGGCTCTAGTAGTAGTAATTGTATCCATTCCATTATGAGATGGGGCAGCTGGGGCCATTTCATCTACTTGATAGGTAATACCCATTTTCTGACCTAATAGATTACCTAGATAATCGGAAACATTTTGAATTGCACTCTTGGTTTTTGTTAAACTGCTTTGAACCTTGCTTACCTGTACCTGCGCATTTAATACATCGGATTTCTGAACGAGCCCCTGCTTAAAATGATTGTCTGTAAAAGTGTACACCGATTGAGCTGTTTGCAATGCTTCCTCTAATACTTTTACCAGTTGATAGGTTAACTGTAATTGCAAGAATGCCTTTTGCACTTCAAAAGTTAGATATTCTTTTGTACGCTGTGTTTTATACTGATATACTTCTGTCTGCTTGGCTGCACTCTTGCGCATATACAACAGGTCGATGTTTACTAGCGGTTGTTGAATCGATAGCTGCCCCATAAAGTCGGGTGTACCAGCTGGATGATTTAGCAAATCGGGGTTAAAATCGTTTTGCGTAATACTCCGTTCTTGCAGTTTAAATCCAAAGGCATTCAATGGATTATTAGTACTCATGGCATTATACGATAGCTGAATCTGTGGCAAATAAATAGCTTCGGTTTGCTTGTAGTTAGCTGCAGCAATTTGTTCATCCAACTGAGCAAGATGAAGAGTCCGGTTATTATTTAATGCCAAAGCAACCGCTTCTTCAATCCTTATATGCCGGGTGCTATCCTGTGCCGAAACAGTTAACAAAAAAGCATTCATAAAGATTGCAATGGCAAAAAGCGAGTACCTAAAATGTTTTTTTCTTCTCATGAACAATCAATTTGCAGCGAAACTAAGTCCTGAGTAATGGTTGAATGGTGACATAAATCACGCAGCTTCTACCCTTTATATGAATCCTTTTATCCACAAGCCTATTTCCCTGAGAAAAGTCATACTCCTATGTAACTAACCTCACACTCCATCCCTCCAACTGAGCGGAAATTTGTATGGTAAAAATTAGCTAACAGTAAAGGTCATTTTATGAAACGTTTAATTATTTTAGGAGCTGGCACTGCTGGAACGATGATGGCAAATCACTTACACCATAAACTAAATAAGAAGGATTGGACGATCTACATCATTGACGAAAAAGAAGAACATCATTACCAACCGGGATATTTATTTCTTCCTTTCAGCATATATAAACCCTCCGACATTATTAAATCTATTAAGGATTTTATCCCTTCTAGCGTAAATCTGATTAAAGGAAAAATTGACCGTATTGTGGCGAAAGACAATTATGTTCAGATGGTCGAAGGCAACAAATATTTATATGATATTCTCATCATTGCAACAGGATCAAGAATTGCACCAGAAGAAACGCAAGGCATGAACGGTAAGCTATGGCATAAAAGCATTTTCGACTTTTATACCTTTGAAGGTGCCCTAGCTTTACGTAATAAACTTCTTAACTGGGAAGGTGGCCATCTAGTGATTCATATTACTGAGATGCCCATTAAATGCCCCGTTGCCCCATTAGAATTCGCATTTCTGGCTGATGCTTACTTTAAAAACAGAAAGCGGAGAGACAAGGTGAACATCACCTATGTAACACCCCTAAGTGGTGCATTTACAAAGCCTAAATCTACCAAAGCCCTAGACTATCTATTAAAAGAAAAAAATATTGCGCTAGTAACCGATTTCGCCATTGCAGAAATCAATAATGATAACAAAACCATCATTGACTATAGCGGCAAGGAAATTGCGTTCGACTTATTAGTTACGATACCTACAAATAAAGGAGATGACTTGATGGAAAGGTCCGGACTGGGCGACGAGCTAAATTATGTGCCTACCCATAAAGAAACACTACAATCAAAAGATTTTGCCAATGTATTTGTAATTGGCGATGCTACCAATATTCCTGCTTCCAAAGCCGGATCGGTTGCACATTTCGAAGCTGAAATACTAACAGAAAATATAATGCATTTCATTAACAAGGAAGCACTGTCTGCCTCTTTTGACGGCCATGCCAATTGCTTTATCGAAACAGGCAATGGCAAGGCTTTGTTAATCGACTTCAACTATACGCATGAACCAGTGGATGGCTTATTTCCATTTCCAGGTATCGGCCCATTACCCCTACTCAAAGAAAGCAAAATGAACCATTGGGGTAAGCTTGCCTTTAGGTGGATTTATTGGAATGTATTGTTGAAGGGAATAGCTATTCCTTTTGTTGGTACTAAAATGAAAACAGCTGGCAAAAATTTTAATTAACCTTATCAATCATTTATTATGGAAAAGACCATTGCACAAAAAACCATCTCTGTAAACGAAGAAGGCTATTTGACTAATTTCTCGGAATGGAATAAAGAAATTGCCGAAGCATTGGCAATAGAAAACAGCATTACACTTACGCCCAGACATTGGCAAGTAATTGATTATATACAGAGTGAATTTAAAAAAGAAGCTCCTTTAAGTATTCGAAAAATTGGCAAGAGTGGTGTGATAGACATCAAGGAATTTTATGCCTTATTTCCTGCAGGACCTTTAAAAACAGCTACCAAAATTGCTGGCGTACCTAAACCCGCTAGTTGTATTTAACCCTTAAAAATTATGACCATGAACGAAAATAATGGCGAAATTAATAAGATGATGATTATCCTGTCGAAGGCATCCATCGAAAATGTATATGCTGCATTCGTGCTAGCAAATGGCGCTAGAATGGAAGGCATTGAGGCAGAAATATTTTTTACCTTCTTTGGTCTAGAAGCAATACATAATAAAAAGCTTGACCATTTGCATGTGGCAACAGTTGGCAATCCTGCGATGCACATGCCTACCATGATTGGCGGACTCCCTGGCATGGAGAATTTTGCCACATCGATGATGAAGAAAGAAATGGAAAAATTAGATATGCCCGAAGTACGAGAATTTTTAGATATTCTAAAAGCCTCTGGTGTAAAACTATGGGCATGTAAACTTGCTATGGATATGTTTCACTATACCCAAGAAGCCATGTATGGCGATATTGATGGGGTTATTACAGTTGGCGATTTTTATAGGCAAGCTAAAGGCGTGGGCACACATATGCTGTTTGTATAATGCGCTGTGATGGCATAAAGCAACGATTTTTCGGGCTTACCGATTAACCGTATAGAATTGACAGTTTCTTAAATTTAAAGCCGGTAAAAGGCTATTATTTGCGAATAGAAGCTTTGTTGAGCAATCGCCATAACCAAGTAAAGAGAACTGCCTGTGAGCGAAAGAAACTACAGGCTAACCATTCGCCTATTATTTAAGGTTGGATGTGCAATGGAAAGGAAACTTAATTTTCGGGATAGCCAATAGCAGCCAATTGCTCAGCAATGATTTTTTTGTTGAGATTAAGCCCTGTAATGCTTACCAGTCCAAGCTCCTTAGATACTGTGACTGCTGTAACCTGCGCTAATGAACTGAGCTTATCTTGTATTGCTTCTATACAGCCATTGCACTTTATATTCTTTACTTTTATTTGTACTGTGTCCATATTAACTATTTGTTGCAATAATTTGTTTTAACCGATTAGCCGGAACTACACCACTCTGGCGCCACTTAATAGTACCCTGCTTAAACAATATTAAGGTAGGTACCCCTTGAATTTGATAAGCAGATGCTAAAGCAGGATTTTTATCTACATCTATTTTTAAGATGGTCACCGAGTCGCCTAGCATGACCTTAAGCTCTTTTAATATGGGGGCCATCATTTTACAAGGACCACACCATTCGGCAGAGAAATCTACCAACACGGGCTTCTCTAATTGTATGATTTCGGAAAATGTTTGTGCCATGATTATTTGGTTTGTTTTTGCGTGCTGAGCATGCCCAATACCACTGCCCCCATCAAGGAAAAATAGAGGGTACTATTGATAGGGCTTGCTGTTATGCTACAAGTACCACTGCTACAGCCCACCCATTTCCAATAAAGGAAACCAGCCATGCCGCCAGCTATAGCGCCTACAAAATATAGGCGATTACTATTTAACCACTTCTTCATAAGTAACTTTTTCAGGCATTAATTGATCCCCTTTTTTTGTATAGGGTTTAGTAGCACATCCACCAGTACCACAACAACCCACATTGGCGAGTGCCATGCCTAATAAAAAGATGCCCGCTACTCCCATTACGGTATCACGCACCGAGATCGCCTGCACTAAAATAATAATACTAACTACTAAGCGTAAGCGACGCGCCCAATTCCAATTATGGAGTAAAGTCTTCATCATCATCAATAGAATTATTTATGGTTTATGTAACAATAGTACAAAGTTGATACCTACCAACTAGAATTACAGTGACTCTTGTCACTCATGCAACTAAACCTGCTTTCATGCCCGCTTCAAACCAGCCTCAACTGCAATAAAAAAAGCCATTCAATGTAGAATGGCTTTTTGGATTATTTTTTTATAGCTATGCTTATTTCTTTTCTAGTAGTTTAAAAAACTGATCCAACTGAGGCAAAATAACAATCCTCGTTCTACGATTAGCCGCACGGCCAACAGCAGTAGCATTAGATGCTACAGGTGTATAATCGGCACGTCCAGCAGCTACCATCCTAGCGGGTGATACTTGAAAACTTTTCTGTAATACCCTTGCTACAGCTGTTGCACGCTTCGTACTTAAATCCCAATTGTCAACAAGTACGCCATTACTATAAGGAATAGAATCGGTATTTCCTTCTATTAAGAATTCAATTTCGGTATGTGCATTTAAAATAGCCGCTACCTTACCCAAAACCTTTCTAGCCTTGTCCGACACTTCATAACTACCACTATTAAAAAGCAGTTTATCAGAAATATCAACATATACCACTCCTTTTTCAACTTTAATATCTACATCTTTATCATTAATATCGCTTAAGGCACTTTTAAGGTTCATCACCAAGGCCATATTTAGTGAATCTTTTTTAGCAATTGACGAACGAAGATCATTGATGTATAAATCTTTTTGACCAATATTGTCTAACGACTTTTTAATACTTTCGGCTTGTGCACTACTCACCACAGAAAGGCTTTGCAAGTTGTTTAATACAGTGGTATTATTCTCTTTAAGATAACTAACCTGCTTCTGTAAGTCGTCGATTTGCGCCAAAAGGGTTGCTCTTTCTTTATTATTAGCAGATAATAAATTTTTATTTTCAAGCTTATCGCTTTGTAAACTTCCTTCACAAGCTCTCAAGTCGCGCTGCATACTTAAATAAGCAGAATCAAGTTGACTATATCTTGCTTCGGCTGTGCGTAGTTTTTTTGGACTCACGCAAGCAAACAATATCACTGCGGTAAAAATAGATGCCGAAATTTGATGTAACTGTTTCATTCGATTTGTTTTATTAATGGCGTATATCATGAATAGCAGGAATCCAAATTAAAATAAAAAAGAACACTAAAATTTAGGTTTACTGCTACTCTTCTATTGAAAGAGGCTGCTAATATACTCAAGATTTTTTTGCGGCTATTGACTTTTTTTAAAAAAATGAGCTGATTACAGGCACCAAAATAATCGTAAAAAGAAATGAATAGAAAGCCCTATTTTTCTTTACCTAGTTCTAAATCGTTTATTACTAGCCGATTATTTTAATTGTTGTGCAAGCAATTCAATACCTATTTGGCCTTCTTTTCTCCAAACTTCTTTTCCTTTTTTATAAATAATAAATGTGGGAAATGATTTGATTGATAGGGATTGAACGATTGCATTTTGTGCACCCCCATCTATTTTAACCACCGTAAACTGGCTTTGTTGTAAGCTAGCCAGTGAATCGATTAAAGGCTCCATTTTTTTACAAGGAGGACACCAAATAGCCCCAATATCTACTAATACGGTTTTATCGGCAGGAATCATTGATTGGTAATCGCTCTCCGAAAGTTGCTTTACGCTTATAGCAGCTTCTAAGGGTTTTTCTTCGCGCTTCCATGCAGCAATCCCTCCGGTTAAATTATACACTATAAACCCTTTCTCCCTTAAAATGCTAGCCGCTTTTGAACTTCTTGCGCCGCTAAAGCAATAGGCATATACGGGTTTCGACTTATCCAATGATTGTATTCGAAATAAAAATTCATCTGGGTTTGTCCAATCGGCTAAGAATGCATTTTTAATATGACCCGACTGATATTCATCCATCGTTCTTACATCTAATATTTGAGCCCCTTGGGCAGAGATTGCCTTTTCAAAAGCAGTAACTGTGAGGCTAGTTTGTACTTGCGCTTCATTGTTACAAGCTAGGAAACAAGCAGTTAACAACATGAATGATACCCTTAATCCCTGTTTTTTCATACTTATTTTTTTATTCATCCTAAAGAATTAGATTACCTAAATTTAACTAAATTTTTATACCTATCAACCTTATTACATTAGCTAGGCCTTGATGCAGTTTACCTTCCTGCAGTTCGATGGTTTCAGTTGTATGCAGTGTTAGTTTCAAAACCTCAAAATCTACTGCCAACATTTCTTGGGTATACAGCATCGAAACATCCTTAGGACCGCCAGAGCGCTTATTTAATTGCTCTGGATTAAAGGCCTCTAAGATGATGCTTCCTCCAGGCTTTAGCCATTGGATCGCTTTTCTATGAATTGCTTGTCGAATGTTGCTAGGGAAATGTGCATAGATGAATGTAACCAACTCTACACTATTTTCGGGAAGATCCATTGCCAAAGCATCCGATACAGTATATTGAATATTTACCTTTTTTTCTTTGGCCAATAGCATGGCTTTGTCTTTGCCCAACTCACTTTGATCGAAGGCTATTACATTCCAGCCAAGCGATGCAGCAAATACGGCATTACGCCCTTCGCCTTCGCAGGGAAGTACAATTGTTCCAGGCATTCGTTGTTGAAGCTGCTGCGCAAAAAATTGGTTGGGTTCTTTGCCATATACATAATCGTCATTACCATAACGCTCATTCCATAATGCTTTCATGATCTATTTTTTAATAAGTCGCGAAACTAATAGTAGCAAGTAAAAAGTATTGTAATAGAAGTCACAGTTGTGCAGCGATTTCTTGCAGCATCAGTGCTGCTATGCTTTAAAACAAAATTACACTTGATACCATTGCCATCTATTTATTATCCCAATTTTAGCAGTTTTCCACAACCAGAATACTTCACATACTCAATGGTGCCGTCGATGGCCGGAAGACCAAATTCTATGCCAGCACTCACAATAATTGTTATGGCATCGTTCAAAATAAGTGTCCCATTCGACTCTAAAAGTACCTGCTGCTGCAGCAGCTTTTTTTGTACAGATACCCATTCGGTTCGCTTATCAATAGCATGGGGCATATCGATTGCCTGAGCAATATATCGCTCTTGCGTTGAATTGTATAACAAATCGGATACATAACCCAGCATAAAAACAAAACGATAAAAAGGATATTTACCAGGATTTACAAAATTGATGGATGGATAAATAGGCGCGATGTCTATTAGCACTTTATTTTCGTTTCGTTGAATCAAACAGCCCAGTGGCTGTTTCAGGACGGTATCAAAAGCCATTCTTTTATTTAAACTAAATTCGTCCAATAGGTACCTAGTAGCAGAAAGCAATACCGAGCGTTTGCCATTCTCGTTTTGGATATCGGCATACTGCATTTTTTTACACCTTGCATTTAAAGTGCCTGTAAAATTATAGTCCGCCAAATGTTTTACTGCAACTATATTTTCGCGAATATTTTTGCTCATCATGGTTACGCCTTTCCATTCTTGATTTATTTTTCTAGTAGCTGCAAAGGAGGGCTTTTTTTTAATCTGCTCTTTGGAGGCACCCCCCTTGGTGCGAATGATTATTTTATCGATATCGCTACGCGTATATGCCGATAATCCACCAATGCTGCCCTTGAACGGAATGCTGCCTATTAAATGTGCCATGCTATGCTACTTTAGATGTAATAAACCAACTTTTTATCTACCCATAAATGTACGAATAAATATACACGTAGTTAATATAAAAAATATATAAACTACTTCTAATAATAGTAGGTTATAAGTAGCTTATATCTGGCTTATAACTGGCTTACAAATGCCTTAAAGTAAATCTTGAAGAGATGAATGCAGGGATTTGCATGGCCTAGCTTGCCGAATGGGATTGTATTAATTACTGGAAATGAGGCTGATGCCTACTGCAGCTTGCAAGGATATTTAGCGCAATAATTCGCAGGGTTTTAAACCTGTATGTTTTTTGAATGCAGCAGAAAAATGCGAGATAGAAGAATAGCCTAAAAGCGATGATACATCTGTTACTGATGATCCTTTTTCGTACAAGAGATATTTAGCGTGTTCCATTCTTTGTTGTTGATAGAAATCAAAGATGGTGGTCCCAAATATTTCTTTAAATCCTTTTTTTAGGTAACACTCGTTCATGGCTACCTTACGACTTAACTCTTTGATAGTAAGAGGGTCGCCAATATGTTCTAACAAAATTTCTCTGGCGGTATAAATCGATTCTTTACTTCTTTCGTCGGATAAGAACTTACAAGAAAATCCTTCTTCCTTCTCATCGATTAAGCAGTCAAGGCTATATAATAAGAGTTCATGCACTTTGGCATTCACAAAAATATTTTCCATTGCCCCACTATAACTATGGTTCAATAAGGCATCTAATACAGTATGCTTTTTAATGGAAACTGGAAATACTTTGGTAAATGCATTGGGATGCTTGAAAGCAAGCACCTGATCTTTACGATTACTCAGCTTTACGTTATGGGTAAATTGATGCAAAAAGGTAGAGGTAAAGTGAAAGGCAAACACATCGACAGTGGTTAATTTACCTTCGCATAGGTTGGTAGGAAGCTGGTTACACTGCGAACAACTTCTTTCTTCGCAGTAGCGATTGCCTGTGGTGCAAAACCTTAGCTCTAGAAAATTGTCTTGTGGACGTTTGGCATTATAATGATACACTAACATGCCTGTATCGTCGGCCACCCAAGGATGCTGCGCATAATATCGACGTATATCGTATTGAATAGCCCCTGGAATATTTTGTTGCTTTTGATACAACAAATCCATGCTGGGTTCAATACCCCCGCGTTGGGCTACTTTTAATATGTCTAATACCTGCATCATTGTTTAAACCACAAAATTAATGTATCTACATCCATCCTCCAAGTCATGAGATTGTAAACACTGTTAAATAATCCCTTTCAGGGAAGCCTGTGCGCATATTTTTCTCAAAAATTAACAAAGCAAATGGCTAAAAGGTTTAAACTATCCACAGGTTCTAAACACTCCCGTTTTAGGGTGGAAAAATAGGCTGTTTTGTATTGGAGAAAACCCCTAATTTACCTTATCTTCGCCCGCTGCTTAGAATTAACTAAACATAGCATTTACAAGCATTTATGAGCGAAGAACAAACAAAAAGTAATGAGGCACAAAATAAGAATTATGGTGCCGACAGTATACAGGTACTAGAAGGGTTGGAAGCCGTGCGTAAAAGGCCTGCCATGTATATTGGCGATATTAGTGTAAAAGGCTTACACCATTTGGTGTACGAGGTGGTTGACAATAGTATTGATGAAGCCTTAGCAGGGTATTGCAAGAATATTGTGGTAAATATTCATTTAGACAATTCCATTAGTGTAAGCGATGATGGGCGTGGTATTCCAACAGCCATGCATACAAAAGAAAAGAAGAGTGCGCTTGAAGTAGTCATGACGGTATTACATGCGGGTGGTAAATTTGATAAAAACACCTATAAGGTTTCGGGTGGTTTACATGGTGTGGGTGTGAGTTGCGTGAATGCACTAAGTTCTACGCTACAAGTGACCGTTCACCGTGAAGGCAAAATATTTGAACAAGAATACCATGAAGGTATTCCAGCATATGCCGTTAGAGAAATAGGTGAATCAACTAAAACCGGTACCACGGTTCACTTTTGGCCCGATGCTACCATCTTTCAAGAAACCATTTATAAACGAGAAATACTTGAAGGAAGATTGCGTGAATTATCTTTCTTAAATAAGCGCATCAACATTATTCTAAACGATTTACGCGAGACGCTAGAAGATGGCAGCACCTATACTAAAACCTTTTATAGCGAAGGTGGTATTGTTGAGTTTGTAGAAATGCTCGACAAAACAAGTAATCGTGTACCGCTTATTTCAACCACTTTATACTTCGAAGGTTTAGACGAAGAGAGTAATGTAGCGGTTGAAGTAGCCATGACCTATAACGACGATTTTAAAGAGCATATTTTCTCGTACGTAAATAATATCAACACCATTGAAGGTGGTACACACGTAACTGGCTTTAGACAAGCATTAACGCGTGTATTTAAGTCGTATGGCGATAAAGAAGGCCTTTTTGATAAAGCAAAAGTGGCTGTAGAAGGTGATGATTTTAGAGAAGGTTTAAGTGCCATTATTTCGGTTAAAGTTCCAGAACCTCAATTCGAAGGTCAAACCAAAACAAAGCTCGGCAATAGCGATGTGGCGGGAACGGTACAAACCACGGTTGGTAAAGCATTACAATCGTACCTTGAAGAAAATCCAAGAGAAGCCAAATATGTAATCTCGAAAATTATTTTAGCTGCACAAGCACGTGTGGCCGCTAAAAAAGCGAGAGAGCTGGTACAAAGAAAAACGGTATTAAGTGGTGGTGGATTACCTGGTAAATTAGCCGATTGTAGCGAACGTGATGCTGAAAAATGTGAACTCTATTTGGTAGAAGGAGACAGTGCCGGCGGAACTGCCAAGCAGGGTCGCGACAGGAGCTATCAGGCCATTCTTCCCTTGCGTGGTAAGATCTTGAACGTTGAAAAGGCCATGGAACATAAAATTTATGAAAACGAGGAAATACGCAACATGTATACTGCTCTTGGGGTAACTGTTGGCACGCCCGAAGATCCAAAGCAATTGAACTTGGCAAAACTTCGCTACCACAAGTTAATCATCATGACCGATGCCGATGTGGATGGATCGCATATTGCAACCCTTATATTAACTTTCATTTTCCGCTACATGAAAGAATTGGTAGAACAAGGCTACGTATATATTGCACAGCCCCCTTTATACCTGGTAAAGAAAGGGAAGGAACAACAGTATGCCTATAATGAAGAGCAAAGAAAAATGTGGATTGAAAAATTAGGGGGTGGAAAAGATGATAGCGTTACAACACAACGATATAAAGGTTTAGGAGAAATGAATGCCGAACAATTATGGGAAACCACGATGGACCCTACACGTCGTACGCTTAAACAAGTGACAATTGAAAGTTTAGCTGTTGCAGATGGTGTATTTAGTATGCTAATGGGCGACGAAGTAGCTCCTAGAAGAGAATTCATTGAAACACACGCTAAGTATGCAAAAATAGATGTGTAAGTAATTACCCAGCTATTAGAATGACATAAAAAGGCGGCCTTTAGTTCTTCAACTAAAGGCCGCCTTTTTATATCATTGGGTAACTACTTAATAATCTCCAAGTGTTTCGGGCAATTGTGCTAAAGCTTTTGCCAATTGCTCATCATTAGGTGCAATACCATGCCAAGCATGACTTCCTTCCATAAAATCGATGCCTTTACCCATTTCTGTCTTCATTAAAATGCAAACAGGTTTGCCCTTACCGGTAAGTGATTTAGCCTTTTCTAAGCCTTCCACTACGGCCTTCATATCGTTTCCATCCATTTCCATCACTGTCCAGTTAAAGGCTTCAAATTTAGCCTTTAAGCTACCCAGACCCATTACATTATCGGTAGATCCATCAATCTGTTGACCATTAAAGTCGACTGTGGCAATAAAATTATCTACTTTCTTATGAGCGGCAAATAAGATGGCTTCCCAGTTTTGTCCTTCGTCTAATTCGCCATCGCCACATAAAGAATATACCAAACGATCATCATTATTGAACTTCTTGGATAAGGCAGCACCAATAGCAACGCTCATTCCTTGACCTAGTGAACCACTAGCCACTCTGATACCTGGCAAATGTTCGTGTGTGGTTGGATGGCCTTGTAACCTTGAATTTAATTTACGGAAAGTTGATAGTTCCTTTACATCGAAATAACCGGCTCTCGCAAGTACTGAATAGAATAAAGGAGAAATATGACCATTAGACAAGAAGAATAGATCTTCGCCCACACCATCCATGGAGAACTGGGTATTATGCTTCATGGTATTAAAATAAAGCGCCGTAAGAAAGTCGGTACATCCCAATGAACCACCTGGATGACCACTTTGCACTGCATGTACCATTCTAACTATATCGCGTCGAACCTGGGTTGCTATACTTTGTAATTGCGCTGTTTCTGCCATAACTATTTTAATTTTTAAAGTCGCGAAGTTATGTGATATTGTTTCTTTTAAGCAAAAAGCGGGCATGAATAAATTATAAAAAACCGCATTTTAAGCCCCTTGACTGTTGAAATATGGCGAATAAAAGGACTAACTAGCCCCTTTTTTAATCTAGTTTACCTTTTTCAATTGCCAATAGGTTATCAACTAGATGATGCGGTGAGATTATCGGCAGCACTGAACTTCTTAGAAAGAATCCAGATAGCCAGCGAATCGCTCCTAATAATTGTATGCGAGTGGAATGCAAGGAATCTTGTAATGATTTAGTAATTTTGCGGCACTAAAAGAAAGCAACCATGTTAGAAGAACTAGAATTAATACTAGAAGATGCAGAAGACTCTATGAAAAAGGCGATAGGACACTTAGAAGTAGAGCTTACAAAAATAAGAGCGGGTAAAGCAACCCCCACCATGCTAGATGGTATTAACGTTGAATATTATGGTGCAGCATCGCCTATTAGTCAGATTGCCAACATTTCCATTTTAGATGCTAGAACCATCAGCATTCAACCTTGGGAAAAAAATATGTTACAACCCATCGAAAGGGCGATTATGCAAGCTAATATTGGCATTACCCCACAAAGTGATGGTAACCAGATTCGATTATTTCTACCCCCTTTAACCGAAGAAAGAAGAAAAGAACTCTTTAAACGAGCTAGTGGCGAAGGCGAGAACTCTAAAATAGCCATTCGTAATATACGTAGAGAGGGTATTGAACAAATTAAGAAATTACAGAAAGACGGGCTGAGCGAAGATGTAGCAAAAGAATCTGAAAAAACAGTACAAGAAATTACCGATAAATACATTGTATTAGTAGATAAGCACCTAGTATCAAAAGAAAAAGAGATGATGAGCGTATAAGCTGCTATCCCATTCAACCATCCCTTCACTCATGACTTAACCGTTTTTGTGAAGGGATTTTTGTTGGTATTGGCTAGATAAACACCTGCTAAGATGATGCCCAAGCTAATGACTTGCAAAAAAGTAATTTTCTCGTTGAGTAATAATCCCCAAAATACCGCAATAAAGGGAATACCATAGGTAACCATCGTAGAAAACACAGCACCCGCCCTTTTAATCAACATATAGAAAAGTATCGACGCTACTGCAGTACCCATGATTCCTAAAATAGCGCTAGCCGCAGTAGAAATTAATACATTGGTATGGCCTAGTGGCATTGAAAAATATCCCGTGAAATATAAAATTATTAAGCAAGGGATAATTAAAAAAACAAAAGCCATGGTGGCAATATTTAGAGAACCAATACCTTGCATATGACGCCCTACCATATTCACGTTGATACCGTATAAAAGGGTGGCAATTAATACCATACCAGAATAAGCACTATTATTTAGCCCAATAGCCCCATTAGCGGTAAATAATAATAGAAGGCCTACAAAACCAACGATTACACCTAATAATTTTTTTCTGTCTGCCTGTAAATGAAAGAATGCGATCCCCACCACAATGGTAAATAAGGGTGTTAGTGCATTTAGGATACCGGCGAGTGAACTATCAATTTTTGTTTCTGCAAAACAAAACAAAAATGCAGGAAAAAAACTTCCAATAAAGCCAGAAAGTATCACCAATCCAACTTTATGGAATGGTATTTCTTTGATGGACTTGATTGCAAAAGGCAAGAGTACGAGCCCCGCACTCAAAATACGAATTGCCGCAACCTGATAAGGGCTTAGGGTAGCAAGTCCTTCTTTCATAAGTATAAAAGAGCTGCCCCAAATAATGGAGAGCAGTGCAAATAGCAGCCAATTGATCAATTTTATTTTCACGAAAAAAATATTTTGGGCGAAGTTCAGTCATTTATTGGTGTAAAGAAATAATTATACTAAACAGATTTATAGGCAATAGAAAGCGAAAAGCGGCAAGAAAAATTTGTAACTTTAAGATTCATCAAAACCAATCATGATGCCATTCATAAAAGAATTTAAGGACTTCGCTATTCGCGGAAATCTGATAGATACAGCTGTGGCCTTTGTTATGGGTGCTTCTTTTGGGAAGATTGTCTCGGCCTTTGTTGATGGCATGGTAATGCCATTGGTAGGTATGCTAACCGGTGGTATAGACTTCAACGACAAAAAATGGGTACTCAAAGAGGCTATTGTTGAAGTAAAAGAAGCAGGTAATATCGTTGTAAAGGCAGTACCAGAGGTTTCTGTAAAATATGGCAGCTTTATTACGAACCTCATCGATTTTATGATTGTTGCCTTTGCTGTTTTTATAGTTATTAAAGCCATCAATAAAATAAAGAAGAAAGAAGAAAGGGCCATTACAGCACCTCCCCCATCTACTTCAGAACAGCTTTTAATGGAGATTAGAGACGCATTAAAGCATTAATTTTTAAAAAATAGGCAGATAGACTGCCAGCCGATTAGAAGGGCTGAATTTAGACTTAGTGGATAACTATAATCTACTAGTAAAGGCTTTTATTAATAGGATTCAGTTTATTTGCAGTTAAAGTAACAGAAGCGTGAATACTACCAACTATAAGATTAAGTTAGAACATTTTGAAGGTCCTTTCGATTTATTACTGTTTTTTATTGAAAGGGATGAGCTAGACATCTATAATATTCCGATCACCAAGATTATTAAAGATTTTCTAGACCATATTCATCAGCAGGAGCACCTGAATATTGAGTTGAGCAGTGAGTTTATCTTGTTTATTTCTACCTTGATGCGAATTAAGGCAAGGCTCTTATTGCCTCGTAAGGAAGTTGATTCACAAGGCAATGAGATAGATCCACGACAGGAACTGGTAGATAAGATTTTAGAATACAAACGTTTTAAAGAAGCGGCCGCAGAAATGGCAGAGATGGAAGCCATGCGTATGCTCATGGTGAAACGTGGCAATCTACATAAAGAGGTGGAACAAATAGGGGAAGAGTCGGGTGAAGGCACTGAGATACAAGCTATCACCATGTTTAAATTGATGAAAGCCTTTGAACGTGTGATGCAACGAATGCAGGACCGGCAGCATAAGCCGGTGCATACGGTTGTTCGCTATAATTATACGATGGATGGTAGTCGTGATTATATGAGTACCCTTGCACAACGTGAGAAGACGGTATCGTTCGAAAAGATATTTGAAATTTGCGAAGGCCGTATTCATGCCATCTTTTTATTTCTGTCCTTATTAGAATTAGTACAGCAGAAATTTATGAAGCTAATTATTGGCGAAGGAAGAAACAACTTTATCGTTGAGTGGAACGAAAATAGAGAAGAAGATTTAGTAAATGCGGGTGCCGAAGTAGAAAGAGCTACCGAGGAAGACGAACCCATCATAGACCCAGAACTGAATTAATAAGAAGTTAACCAATAAGAAAGCCGCCCATTTGTAGTAAATGGGCGGCTTAACTATTTATATACGATTGTCAACTAGTTGATTTTAGCTGCACCCCATGCTATTGCCGCAGTTAAGGCATTTATAACAAGTACCGCTACGAATAGTGATATGGCCGCAGGTATTACAAGCCGGTGCATCGCTTTGCATATTCTTAGCTGCTGCATTTACCATGTCGAGACCCGCTTCTGCCTTTACAGGCTGTATTGCTTTTTGTTGTGGTGCCGATGAAGTGTTGCTAGCCGATGGTGCAGTAACAATTAAGCTACTCAATTCAGGTTTGCCAAGATAAGTAACATCTTCGTCTTCGCCGGTATTACCCACTTCTGGTTTATTTAAAACATGAACAAGATCTGTTCTACCTAGATAGTCGAATGCCAATGCTCTAAACACAAAATCTACCAAAGAAGTGGTTGTTTTGATATTTGGATGATCTACCATTCCAGCAGGCTCAAATTTGGTAAATACAAATTTTTCTACGAATTCTTCTAGTGGAACACCATATTGTAATCCTACAGAAACAGAGATAGCAAAGCAGTTCATCAAACTACGCAAGGTTGATCCTTCTTTTGCAAGATCAATAAATATTTCTCCTAATGTACCATCGGTATATTCACCCGTACGTAAGAAGATGACTTGTCCACCCACTCTAGCTTTTTGGGTATATCCTCTTCTTTTTGCTGGTAGGGTTTTACGCTCAACGATCTTTGATAAAGCGCGTTTGAGCTGTGTATCGGTAGAGGCCGTCATTCTACGTTGTACTTCTTCTAATAGTTCGTCTACGCTCAATTTAGCTAAGTCTACAATATTGCTTTCTTGTTGTGCTTCTTCGGAGATTGTAGCCAATTCTTCGGTTGCAGTATCTTCGGTTTTCTTCTTTTTATCAAACTTATTGCTAAGTGGTTGCGACATTTTAGAACCATCACGGTATAAGGCACACGCTTTTAGTCCTAACTGCCAGCTCAACATATAAGATTCTTCAATTTCCTCAATAGTTGCTTCGTGAGGAAGATTAATGGTTTTAGAGATAGCGCCACTTAAGAATGGTTGACAAGCGGCCATCATTTTAATATGTCCATGTGCATGAATAAAGCGTTCGCCTTTTTTACCACATTTATTAGCGCAATCAAATACAGGCAAATGTTCGTCCTTTAAATAAGGGGCACCTTCAACAGTCATGGTGCCGCAGATATAATCGTTAGCAGCCGCAATTTCGTCTTCAGTAAATCCTAATGATTCTAGCATATTAAAGCTAAAGTCACTGTATTGAGATTCAGTAAATCCAAGACGGTCCAAACAAGCGTCACCTAACGAATAACGATTAAATATGAAGCCTATTTCAAAAGCAGCTTTAGCAGCATTATTCAGCTTTTGAATTTCTTCGGGTGTAAATCCTTTTTCTGTTAAGGTTTTATTGTTGATGAAAGGCGCATTTTCGAAGCTAGCGGCACCCACTGCATATTGTTCAATTGCATTGATTTGATCGGTGGTATAGCCCAAGTTCTTTAATGCACTTGGTACAGCTTGGTTAATGATTTTGAAGTATCCGCCACCGCTTAATTTTTTAAACTTCACCAATGCAAAGTCGGGTTCTACCCCAGTTGTGTCACAATCCATTACCAAACCAATGGTTCCTGTAGGCGCAATCACCGTTGTTTGTGCATTACGGTAGCCATATTTTTCACCCATTTGTACTGCATCATCCCAAGCTTTGGTAGCAGATTTCAACAAGTAATCAGGGCAATAGGTAGCTTGAATACCTAGTGGTTTTATTTCTAAGCCAGTATAAGCATCTTCGGCATCATAAGCGGCAGCACGGTGATTGTGCATTACACGCAACATATCTTCTTTATTCTCTGCATATTTAGCAAAGGTTCCTAGGAAGGAAGCCATCTCGGCCGATGTTTTATAGGCAGTACCCGTCATGATAGCGGTAAGAGAAGCTGCAATACCTCTTGCTTCTTCGCTATCGTAAGGAATTCCGCTCAACATTAAAATGGTACCCAAGTTTGCAAATCCAAGGCCCAATGTTCTGTAGTCGTAACTTAATTGAGCAACTTCTTTTGATGGGAATTGAGCCATCAAAACAGATATTTCTAATACAGCAGTCCATAAACGGCTAATATATTCTAGTCCTTCTACATCAATGATATTGGTACGCTCGTCGAAGAACTTGCGTAAGTTAATAGAGGCTAAATTACAAGCAGTATTATCTAAGAACATGTATTCGCTACAAGGATTAGAGGCATTAATACGGCCTCCTTTAGGACAGGTATGCCATTCATTAATGGTAGTATCATATTGGGTTCCTGGATCGGCGCAACGCCAAGCAGCATAAGAAATTTGTTTCCAAACATCGCGTGCGGGTATTTTTTTCATGATTCTGCCATCTGTTCTGGCTTTCAGTTCCCAATCTTCATCTTTTTCTAATTTTTCGAAGAAGGAGTTAGGGATACGAACAGAGTTATTAGAGTTTTGACCAGAAACCGTTAAATAAGCTTCACCTTCATAATGAGAATCATATCCACCTTGAATCAATACAGCCACTTTATCTTCTTCTTGCACTTTCCAATTAATGAATTCCATGATTTCGGGATGGTCTAGATCTAAACAAACCATTTTAGCCGCACGGCGAGTAGTACCCCCACTCTTGATGGCAGCTGCAGCCCGATCTCCAATTTTTAAGAAGCTCATTAATCCACTAGAAGATCCACCCCCACTTAGATTTTCACCACTACCTCTTATTTGAGAGAAGTTAGTACCCACACCCGAACCATATTTGAATATTCTAGCTTCACGCACCCATAAATCCATAATACCGCCATCGTTTACCAAATCATCGGTAACGCTTAAGATAAAGCAGGCATGTGGCTGAGGACGCTCATACGCGTTTGTAGATTTTTTTAATTTATCATCGGCAGGATCAACATAATAGTGTCCTTGTGCTTTTCCGGTAATACCGTAGCTTTCATGTAAGCCTGTATTAAACCATTGAGGCGAATTAGGAACACATGATTGATTGATAATACTATAGACTAGTTCTTCGTAAAAAATCGTTGCATCATTTGCAGAAGCAAAATAATTATAGCGCTCACCCCAAACCTTCCAGCAATTGGCCATACGATGTGCCACTTGTTTTACCGAAGTTTCTCTTCCCGATTTACCATCAGCTTGTGGCACCCCTGCCTTACGAAAATATTTTTGTGCAAGTATATCAGTAGCAATTTGGCTCCATTGCTTTGGTACTTCTACGTTGGTCATTTCGAACACCACTTCGCCAGTTGGGTTTTTAATGATACTGGTACGATAATCGTATTCGAATAAATCGAAGGGACTTACGCCCTCTTTTGTAAAGCGGCGATTAAACTTTAAGCCTTTGTTAGTCTTGGGGTTAGCCATTGGAATCGGTATTTATTATTTTAGTTGATACTTGATAGCCCGTTAAAAAAGTATAGCGGTTGACGAAAATATCTTTTGCTAGTTGAAATACCCTCCTGTAAATATTAACAGAATGTGGAAAAGGAAGGTGGATTTTATCATACCCCTAGACCCTATTGCATTTGAGGCAATGTTAACATTTGAGGAAAAGATTTTTTAAAAATTTAGGCCCCGAAATGAATAAAATTCGCTATAATAAGCAAAATCGCTAGAAACGCTATTTAGCTATCCATCACTCGTTTGCTTTCTAAATAGATGCATCCATACCACCCCTATAAAACCTTAAAAGCGATATATAAAAAAACTGTTTTATCTTTAATTTAATTAATTAAAAAAATAAGCAACACAAACAAAAGATTTTTGCATTTTTGCATGATCCATTACACCGCATTGCATGAAGCATAACTTGTATAACAAAATTCTTGATAAGAAGAAAGCAGGTAAAAAATCTTTTACTGTTTTAATCGATCCTGACAAGGTTGACAATGCTTCTATTGATCAATTGATAACGCTTGGAACTGAAGCCAAAGTAGATTATTTTTTTGTGGGAGGCAGTTTAGTGATCTCTAATCATTTAGATGATTGTATCAAGCAGATTAAGGCTTCCTGCGATATTCCTGTGATTCTTTTTCCTGGCTCCCCTTCACAAATATGCAATGATGCCGATGCCTTGTTATATCTATCGCTTATATCGGGCCGTAACCCTGAACTTCTAATTGGGCAGCATGTAGTAAGTGCGCCCTTTGTTAAAAAGAGTGGTTTGGAGATTATGCCTACTGGCTATATGGTAATAGATGGTGGAGCACCTACTACGGTTTCTTATATTTCGAATGCAGCCCCTATTCCCGCCGATAAAAACGATATTGCCGTATGTACCGCCATGGCAGGAGAGATGCTAGGAATGAAGCTTATTTACATGGATGCAGGCAGTGGCGCCAAACGTCCTATCTCAGAACATATGATAGCACAGGTATCAAGAAGTATTGAGGTTCCCCTAATTATTGGTGGAGGAATTACCCATCCCGAAAAAGCATATCTAAACTGCAAAGCGGGAGCCGATATTATTGTTGTTGGAAATGCCATTGAAAAAGACATCTCGCTCATTAAAGAAATGAGTGATGCCATCCATAGCGTATTAGTAACTATATAAGCCTTTTATATAGAGACCCTCCTTTCTTTGTTATTTCAAGATTTTTGTGTCTACCCTTGAGGGTGTTTGTGTGCCATTAATTATGCCTGTAGCACTTATTGCAATGGCTTTAATTATTTCTGTCATATTATCTACATCCAAAGTAGCCATTTCATCGCTTACTTTATGATAGTGTAATTCGTTATCCATCTTCGAAGTAGAAATAGTATGTGCCGGCACACCCAGTCTTGCGAGTGTTGCATTATCGGAACGATAAAACAATTGTTGTTCTGGGTAAGGATCTGGATAAAAGCTAAATGCAGAACCTTGCAAATTGCTTTGTAAAATTTTACCCATATCGGTTTTTTCATAGCCTGTAATATAGGCCGATGCTTTTCCCCACTTGCTTTCTGTACCGATCATTTCTATATTAAACATCGCTACCACTTGATTGGGATCTAACTGTTTTGAAAAATATTGTGAACCAAATCCACCTACTTCTTCTGCAGTAAATGCGGCAAACACAAGTGTTCGATCATTATCATTCTTCTGTTTATAATAACGTGCAAGCATCAGTACCGCCGTAGTGCCAGCGGCATCATCATTTGCACCATTATAGATCGAATCGTTGTTGATTGGATTTTTGGCAATCCCTAAATGATCATAATGACCCGAGAATATAACATACTCATTCGGTTTTGTTTTTCCGGGAATCATTGCTACCACATTGGCTAATTTTTGTTCGGTGATCTCGTGAGTGGCCATCACACTAAAAGTAGTTGGCTTTTTAGCGCCCAACACAAAAATGGCAGTTGTAGCCGACTTGCTCAGATTATTTTTTAGCTGGGTAAGCCTGTAGAAATTATTACGGTAGGAGGAATCAACGAGTACCAAATAATTTTTAGCTGCGTTAACATACTTCCTGGCTTCTGCAAAAAAATTATTCCCTGCTGTAATAGATACCATTTCCAAGTTGGCTGATTTTTCAGTGAGACTTAGTTCGGGCTGGGTAGTGATGACAATTACATTTTTACTAGTTATGGCCATGGTATCCAATAAACAGGTGAGTCCTGTAAACCTTGCTTTAACCATAGAAAATTCTTGTAAAAAAGAGGGGTTACCCGCTAATTTTTGAAGTCCTGTTTTAGAGAATTCATTGGCTATAAAAGCGGCGGCCTTATCGATATCGGGCGTATATACCCGCCTTCCCTTCATTTCATCGGATGATAAAAATTTTTCGATTCTCTCCACTTCATGTGTATTAATCACCGCATGGATATCTTGGGCAAATAAACGACCTGCAATAGCAACAATCAGTAAAAAAACATAAATTTTCTTCATAGTTATTTTGTTTCAAATTTCGAACAAATCTGTTACTTCGGGGTTTGGTGAAGCGTCCGCAGTTATAAGCTCATCATCTCTTTGAACTTAACGGTTTGCCTTCTGCTTACTTCAATTCTTTCGCCACCTTTAAGATCAACCAATAGACCACCATTAAAATAGGGCTCAATTTTTTCGATCCAACGAAGATTAATAATATGCTTTCTATTGGCGCGAAAAAACATACGGTCGTCTAACCTTTCTTCCAACGCATTGAGCGATTTTAAGATCAGCGGTTTTTGTGTGCTGAAATATACTTTAGCATAATTACCCACACTCTCAAATAAACGTATTTCTCCTAGCTTCACAAACCAGCAACGTTCGCCATCTTTTACAAATACTTGATCCTGCTCTGTTAAAGGGCCGCGATTATAAGTGGCTGTACTTAATCCTGCCTTTTCTTTTTGTAATTCGTCTTGCAACTTGTTGATAGCATCGGCTAATCGCTTGGGCTCGATTGGTTTCAGTAAATAGTCTAGCGCATTAACTTCAAATGCTTTGATGGCATATTCGTCGTAGGCGGTTGTAAAGATGACTTTAGGTGATTTTTCAACTTCAGACAATAGCTCAAATCCGGTTTTTCCAGGCATTTGAATATCTAAAAAAATTAATTCCGGATTATAGAGTTCTATTTTTTCTACTCCTTCATCTACATTAGCAGCTTCTTCAATAATCTCGATGTCTGGGTGTAGCTGTAATAATTTTTTTAACTCATTACGAGCTAACCGTTCATCATCGATAATGATGGTTTTAATAGCCATAATAGCATCTATTTTCTTGTGTTTTAATATATGATTATTTGCTACTCAATGGTATGATTATTTTTGCCTCTACCATATGATTTCTTAAACTTCTTATTTCAAAATAAGCCTTATTGCCGAACAACAGATTTAATCTGTTTTCTGTACTAACAATACCAAATCCATCCGTATTAGGATCCTTAGACAGTTTACCAGTATTCTGAACAATGAGTTCATGACTATTTTCTGTAAACGCCGAAATAATTTTTATAACACCGCCACTTACTTCGTTATTGATGCCATGCTTAATAGCATTCTCTACCAATGTTTGCAGCATCATGGGTGGAATGGGCTGGTCGAGTGTATCTTCATCAATATCGTATTCTACTTTCAAGCGATCCTCAAAACGAATATATTCCAATGCCAAATAATCTTTTACAATGTTCAGCTCCCGTTCAAGTGTGGCAGTCTCTATTTTTTCGGCTTGCATGCTACTTCGAAGAATATTACTTAATTCGGTAATAGCCGTTCTAGCTCTTTGCGGATTTTCATCAACGAGTGCCCGAATACTATTCAATGCATTAAAAATAAAATGGGGATTAATATGCGATTTAATGGTTTTAAGTTCTAATTCCTTGACTAAACTTTCTAGTCGCATTTTTTCAACCTCCGAGCTACGACTATCTTCGATATAATGCCATACAAAATAAATAGAAGACCAAACAAGGATAATGGGACTATCGAAAAAGAAATTATATAAGGCCCTTTTTTCGAAGGAGACTTTTATTTTAGGATCATACAAACGGGCCCATTCAACAATGGCACTATTGCTTAAACTATATAAAATGCAAATAAGCAGCACGGCCATAGAAAGCAAAAGCCACTTTCTTTTTTCGATGGGAGGTTTTACATTTAAGCCAATAAAGGCTTCCCTTAGTAGATTGGTGAAAATAAAACCAAACAGAATAGAAATAAAGAGGCGTTTATAGAAATAAGGGGTATATGCCGACTTCTGATCAAACACAAAAGAAAAGAAAAGCATGGTTAGTCCATAAAACAACCAACCCCCTATCTGACATAACCAATATGGTGATATTTTCTTTTTCATGTTCACTCAAAGTTAAACCCGATGAATAAAGTGTTGTGGATGTTTTGACTAAAGGCAAATAATGCTGCTATTTGGTATAAAAATAGGCTTAAGTAGCCGAACTTTATGCTTTCGCTATTGTTTATCTGCTATACAAATCTTTATAAAACCCTTATTTTTACAATTCATAAAAATGTTGCTGAATGGAGATTATTCCCGGAGCACTACTTAAAAACATCAATAGCCCCGCCGATCTTAAACAATTAAGTCGTGCACAACTACATCTAGTATGCGATGAGTTGCGCCAATATATTGTTGATGTTGTGAGTGTGCATGGAGGACATTTTGCAGCAAGTTTGGGTGTTGTGGAGTTGTCTGTTGCACTTCACTATATTTATGATACCCCTTACGATCAACTGGTTTGGGATGTTGGCCACCAGGCTTATGGTCACAAAATTCTTACTGGCCGTAGAGATAATTTTATTACCAATCGAAAATATAATGGCTTAAGTGGCTTCCCTAAAAGGAGCGAAAGCGAATATGATACTTTTGGCGTAGGGCATTCCTCCACTTCTATCTCTGCTGCATTAGGCATGGCTATAGCCGCAAAATATAAAGGAGAGAATAGAAAAAGTATTGCCGTAATTGGTGATGGAAGTATGACCGCTGGAATGGCCTTTGAAGCATTGAACCATGCTGGCGTTGCGGATAGTGATTTACTCATTATCCTGAACGATAATTGCATGAGCATTGACCCCAATGTGGGTGCATTAAGAGAATACTTGACCGATATAACTACCTCGCACACTTACAACAAAGTACGTGATGAATTATGGAATATATTAGGAAAATTACCTGCCGGCAAACGTTTTAGCCGAGAGATGGCGAGTAAAATGGAATTAAGCTTAAAGGGGATGGTTAGCAAGAGCAGTAATCTCTTTGAATCATTGAAAATACGATATTTCGGGCCTATTGATGGACATAATATTACAAAGCTTGTAGATACGCTACAAGACATGAAAAGCATTCCCGGACCTAAATTACTTCACATTATTACTGTGAAAGGAAAAGGATATGCTTTAGCCGAAAAAGATCAAACTAAATGGCATGCACCTGGATTATTTGATAAATTAACAGGCGAAATTTTTAAGAAGAAATATGCAGTGCCGCAGCCACCCAAATACCAGGATGTATTTGGTTATACCATCATTGAATTGGCCGAACAGAACCATAAAATCATGGGCGTAACGCCCGCTATGCCAAGTGGATCTTCTCTTAAATTTATGATGGAGAAAATGCCTGCGCGTGCCTTTGATGTAGGCATTTGCGAGCAACATGCAGTTACCCTGAGTGCAGGATTAGCAACGCAAGGATTAAAAGTGTTTTGCAACATTTACTCCTCATTTATGCAACGTTCTTTCGACCAGGTAGTGCATGATGTAGCTATTCAAAAATTACCAGTAGTATTCTGTTTAGATAGAGCTGGATTGGTGGGCGAAGATGGCCCAACACATCATGGCTGTTATGATATTGCCTATTTTCGTTGTGTTCCAAATATGATTATTAGTGCTCCCATGAATGAGCAAGAATTGCGTAACTTGATGTATACGGCACAATTGGATCAGATTAAGCTACCCTTTGTTATTCGCTATCCTCGTGGAGAAGGCGTAATGCCGGAATGGAAAACAAATTTTCAAGAAATACCTATTGGCAAGGGAAGAAAAATAAAGGACGGAGAAGAACTAGCAATCTTATCGTTCGGCCACCCAGGCAACTTTGTTACTGCTGCAATTCGTGATTTGAGAACAGCGGGTATTAATCCAGCACATTACGATATGCGTTTTGTAAAGCCCATCGATGAAGAGTTACTACATGAAATTTTTTCTACCTATGACCGAGTGATTACAGTGGAAGATGGAACCATTGTAGGTGGCTTTGGAACTGCGGTATTAGAATTCATGGCAAAGCATCAATACAATGCAACAATTAAAATTTTAGGTATTCCCGATAAACTGGTAGAACATGGCTCTTTAAAAGAATTATACCGTGAATGCGAGTATGATGCTATTGGAATTGCGTCAACTGCTAGACTATTATTAAGCGACAAGGTTAAAACAAAACAACGCATAATAGAATAAACTGAAGCTTATTTGTATAAAAAGAGAGGGCCGCAACAATTGCGGCCCTCTCTTTTTATACAATGAAAATTGGTTATTTAATAGTACACTGTGCCAAGGAAACCTCATCCATAAGGTCGTTATAACCTACTACTAAACCCTGCACTTTAAGCTTGGCACCTACATGAATATCTTTCATCTTAGCAACTTCGGCTGAGTCTATATTGCAAGCAATATTGTTTAAGGAAATGGTAACACCCGAAATAGCCGACACATTACCTTCTAATAATACAGCCTGATTAATATATTTTTTATTGGCCGCTGTTGCATTGTCTTTAAATTCTTTTGAAAGCCCATCGGCCGTTACTTCAAACTTAGCTTTTTCGGTTGCTGGATTGCGATGCTTCATCGATGATGTTAATGCCATCCCAAAATCTACTACGAGCTGGGTAGCTTTCTCTTTGTTAAATGCAACCAAAATACCCGCCACTATAAGAATGGCTAGAATAACATAGATGATTTTCTTTTTCATAATTAATTAAATAAAGTTGTGACGTTAAACATGATGCTGTAAAAGTGATGGATAATTAATTAGTAAAATATGATATTAAGCATAAATTTCTCTGATATAAATCACAGTGTTCTCTGACTTCCATCATAAGCCGACGTAATAAGTCGGGATACTTTTGTGTTCATGATTAATGTTATGCTATCAAAGTATAACATCTAATTGTTGAACACTGGTCAAATTCATTAAATAAAATTAAGTGTATGAAAAAAAAGGTTTTTTACCAAAAGGGTATCATCGGCCTGCTTTGCTTGCTCACATTCTCGGTCTTATTAACAGAATGTAAAAAAGAGGGTACAAATGTAACTGGGGTATCAAGAGCACTCGTGAACACACCTGATTCTACCATTTTTTCGCCCTACTACGACTCTACCATAGTTCCGTATGGAGATGTTACGCCAAGTGTAAATGATGTAGTAGTTACAAAAAGTGTGCAGAGTATTATTAGAAACAATTGTGTATCTGGCACTTGTCATGGAGGTACTGGCGTAAAACCATTTCTAAATACCTATGCAAGTGTAAAAAGTATGGTCGTACCTGGAAGTCCAGCAGCAAGCCAACTCTATCAATTAATAACCACCAGTGATGTAAATAAAGCGATGCCTCCCATTAATTATGGTGTTGATTTAACGGTTACCGAGAAATCAATTATTTATAACTGGATAAAAAACGGAGCCAAAGAATTCCCAGCAGTGGAAGATTATAGACCTTCAGGTATTGCACTCATTACTTCGGGTTGTACTTCAGGCAACTGTCATAATGAAGCAACAGCCACAGGATCGTGGGGTAAGAGTGGATACCTTGGCACACTTGCTACCACCGATACCATTTCATTTGTTTTTACAAATCAAACTTCAGGGGCTGTGACTTATTACACACAACTACAAAAACCTTTACTTACTTCGGTATGGGGTGCTTATAAAGATAGTGTTAGAAAGTTTTATGCCGACACCCTTGCTAATGCCTCATTTAGGGTTTGGAAAACCTTTGGTACCCGTGGTCCACTTAATACCTACGACGATCTATTGTTAGATGTGCTTTATCCAAAATCAATACGTAGTGCCGCTAATGCTTACAGTGTAAATGGAGTGAAAGTGAATTGCAAAGGCGATAATTTAAGTGCCGCCAGTTCATTATTATCGAGGGTTGACTCTACTTTGGTATTAGCGCCTCCACGTACAAAAGTATTTGCAACTGCTCAACAAGGAGGTATGGCCTATAGCGATGGTGGATTAAGACCTTCTGATATTGCCATCATCAAGGGCTGGTATTTCGCTGATCCTAATATTCCTGATGTGTGGAAATTTGGAACCGACGGTACAGGCATTTTTAAATATAGAGCTTCCGGAAAAATTATAACTAAATAATCAACAAACGAAAAATAATTTTATGAATAAACTATTCATCTACTTGGGAGTGCTAGGCGGTATTCTGCTGTTCTCCGCTTGTTACAATAACAAAAAAGATATCTCACAGCCCACCGCTTCTTCTTTGGCAAGTATCTCTTTTCGAGACGATATTGTGCCGATTGTTACTTCGGGCGCCTGTGGTTGTCATAATAATGGGCAATCTGCCAATGCAGTTCAATTCACGCATTTTGACACTGTTTTTTATGGCACCATTTTAGCGAGAGCTGGCGTATTTAATACCATGGCTTCGGGTGGAGCACATCCAGGCGAAGGTGGTGTATTCTTTTCTCCAGCGCAGGCGGCTTTAATCAATACCTGGTATGCACAGGGTGCGAAAGATAACTATGTACCCCCTGCCATCACAGGCCCCGTAACTTATACCATAAATATTGTACCCATTTACAAAACCGTTTGTAAAGGCAGTGCTTGTCATGGCGGATTAGGGCCCAATTTAGATTATCCTAAACTTACGAGCGACAAGAGCATTATCAGTACCATGATGGCAAGTAGCGGCGCTAGTGGACATCCAGGCGGAACGATTAGTTTAGACGGAACCACCACCGCCACATTTCTTGCCTGGATTGCACAAGGCTTACCTCAGTAATTAAAATAAATTAACAAAGAATCGTTTAACCAAAGAAAAAAATATCACGATGAAAAAAATGAAATTATTATTTACCGTATTACTAATTGTAATGACGAGTGCCATCAATGCACAAACTTATAAAACAAGAGATGCGCAAATTTTCTTTAACCCTAACAAAGATCAAAGTCATAAAGATTATGCTGCAGAAAGCAAAGAAGGAACCGCCGTACTAAAAGTAGAAACCAACGATGTTGCTTTACTTGTTCCCATGAAAACCTTTCACTTCAATAACGCTTTACTAGAAGAACATTTTAACGAAAACTATTTACATACCGATAAATTTCCTAATGCCACTTTTAAAGGAAAGCTCATTGGCTTTTCGAAAGATCAATTAACCAAAGATGGAGTGTATACCCTTTCTTCAGAAGGACAGGTTACGTTACACGGTGTTACCAAAAATTTTAAAGCCCCTGTTAAACTAGAAGTAAAAGGCAAAACTGCAACATTTAACTGTTCCTTTAAAATAAAAGCAGAGGAATACAGTATAGATATTCCAGCGATTGTAAAACCAAAATTGTCTGATGAAACACCTATCGAAGCGAATATCAAATTTCAATTAAATTAATCTGACAATATTAAGATTATGAAAAAACTATTATTATTTCTATTTGTGGCTTGCAGCTTCTTTATTAGGGCTAGAGCACAGGACGACCTCTTAGGCGACTTGGTGAAAGATGATGCAGCCAAAGTAAAACAAAACTTCACCATTGCTACTTTTAAATCTACCCGTATCATTAATCTGGAAAGTATTGAAATGACCGGTAAAGGCAATCTTGAGTTTATGATTAGCCACCGTTTTGGTAGTATTTGGAAAGAGGGAAAAGGATGGACGAACGTATCGCAACTATTTGGATTAAACGCGGGTGCAGCTAACACTTATATGTCTTTCGACTATTCATTTACCGATTATTTGAATCTAGGGTTTGCAGCCACAGGGAACGCTAAATATGAAACCTGGGCTAAAATAAGACTACTTAGGCAACAAACTGGACTAAAGAATATCCCAGTAAGTCTTACTTGGTTTTCGCTAACCAATTTTGATGGCTCTGACGGACCAAGCCCCAATGATTTTGCTTGGAACCGCTTCTCCTTCCTTCACCAAATATTAATTGCCAGAAAAATAAGCGACAAATTTTCGCTCCAATTAACGCCTTCTTTTATTCATTATAACATAGTTCCTTATGGATATAATAATACCAACAATATATTCTCATTGGCAATTGGTGGCCGATATAAACTAACCAATAAAACAGCTATTAGTTTTGAATATGCACGCCAATTAAATGGATATAAAGACTTGTTAGACGAAAGTGCATCAGCAGTAAATTATGTTCCTGACCTATTTTCGCTTGGTTATGACTGGGATACGGGTGGACATATTTTTCAGTTCTTCTTCACTAGTTCTTCTAGCGCTACCAATATAGGTCAGCTTAGTGCTAATACCAACGATATACGATTAGGCAATTTTTCTTTAGGCTTCAATCTTAACAGAAGCTATGGCATTAAAAGAGTTGTAAAATCACATTAAGTTCAGAAACTAGGCTTGTAATAAAAAACGCTTCAGCATGCTGAAGCGTTTTTTATTACATTAAATCAGCTGCTCCATTTTCTTGCCCCCCTTCTCTAAAAATATAGACCAGAAGCAATTTCAGGCCCATTACACAAGCCTATTAGATAGACTAATACAAACCGCCACCTATAGCAGTTTATGACCAGAATAGGGCCATTTTACTTTTTATGTAAGTAGTAAAATACCATTCAGTTATTCAAAAAACTGACTACTATCACCTTTTTAAATGACAATTATCATAAGACACCCAATGTTGCGACAGTATTTTAGCGGACTGAAATAATGTTCTAACAACAATTATAAAATGTCAATTATGAGACTCTTTCAAAACACAAAATTCTGGATCATGTCAACAGTCATCTGCATGGTAGGATATGCAGTAAGTTGTACCAAGAACGATCAAGTGATTATACCAGATTCGGGTACTAGCTCTACTACATTAGTATCGGTAAAAACAACAACGGCTCCTACAATTGATGGCACCATTGATGCACTTTGGGCAAATGCTACTAAAATAAACTTTTTACCTACTGTTCCAGATCCAGGGAATGGCCTTTTTTCTGGCTATAATGGTCAGCAATATCCTGCCAGCCTTAGATCTATGTACGATGATCAATATATTTATTTCTTGTTAGAAGTTACAGATGCCACCCAAAGCGTAAACGTAGCTCCTTGGTATTTTGATCCTATTACTAAACTTTGGACAAAAGAACCCACTAGTAAATCATTCGATGTGAATGGTGTTTTAACCAGAGATGGTTTTGGGGAAGATAAATTTGCCATGCTTTGGAATATCGATAATTCAACTCCAAAATTTATTACGCAAACCTGTTATGCTAGCTGCCATGTATTTACACCCTATATGGATTATTCCAAAAATCCGGCCGTATATACTTCTAATGCCAATAGTGGGAATCACTATACAAATGGCGCAGCAGAAAAAATTGACATGTGGTGGGGCCGTTTAGGCTATATTAGTAAAGACCCTTCTCTTAACTATATGGATGATAATTATCAAGACTATGCTGGTGGACCTGCAGTTACCAATTTAACAGGTGGATCTGCAAATGGTAGACACGTAGATGATATTTATGTAGATACTGCTAAAACCTATACTTGGCCCAATGGTCCACATTATACGACTTCTCCAACACAAGGTGAAGTAAGTAATTCTCAAAATTTAAAACTTGATGGTACAGGTGCAAGTGTAGCAGTTCCTATTTGGGTCATCCCTAATGCTACGAGTGCTAACTTTATTTTAATTGCCGATACTACGAGTGGCAAAGCCAAAAAAGTTACTGCGGTAAGTTCTACAGGCGTATTAACACTGAGTAATGGATCTACTATTGATCCAACAGTAGGAACAGCATATCAAAGAACTGGAGACCCAGTTACTGGACCTACGGCTGTAAACTCAATACCAGCCTATATTGCCGTTCCATTAGTGGGAGGCAGGGCCGACATTATTTGTTCTGCAGTTTACACAGGAACCGGCTGGGTAATAGAATATAAACGTAAATTAAAAACAGCCGATGTTTTAAAACAAGATATCGATTTTTCAAGCTTACAAGATCAACCCTTTGGTGTAGCATTTTGGAATAAATCGAATAATCAACACGGTATTAATCCAAACTTATTGTTGACTTTTCAGAAATAACATTTGGCTGCTCTTTTAATAATTTAAAAAACAAAGATCATGTCGAAGAAAATAATTGGAATAGGATTCTTGTTGGCGATGGCGGTCATATTTACATTGAATAGTTGTTCTAAAACAACAACTGTTCTTGTAGATAACGCTGTTGCAGTTACTGGAACCGTAAGTTTCTCGAAAGACATTCAACCTATCTTAACAAAAAGCTGTGCAGTAAGTGGTTGTCATAGTGGAACCATCTCTCCTAACTTAGGCGCTGCTACTGCGTATAATGCTTTAGTTAGCGGCAACTTCGTTAGCACTGGCACCCCAACAAGTAGTGAAGTATACTTATGGTTAACAGGTAAACGTTCTATTGCAATGCCAGCAGGTAGTACCAATAATCCATCAAATATCAATGCACTCATGCTTGCATGGATTGAACAAGGTGCTAAAAACAATTAAAAAAACAACTCATGAAAAAACAAAATATTTATCACTCATTTCGTTCAGGTTTTGCTAGAGTATGCTTATTGATTGTACTCTGCGGCAGTCTGACTAATTTGATAGCTCAAGACTCTACCGCTGCAGAAGCACCGATTATTAAAAAGAAATCGTATACCAGAAACACATTTGAAGGAAATTATTTAATAGATAACCAAACAGTAATGGTGCCCATTACAGGAACTTTTGAATTTGATATCCAGCACCGGTTTGGCACCACCGAACATGGATTTAAAGATTTATTTGGCTTATTTGCTACTGCTACCATGCGGCTTGGCTTTAGCTATACACCCCTCAAAGATTTGCAAGTTGGGTTTGGTGCAACCAACGACCGGATGCAGGTAGATTGGAACGTAAAATATGCTATACTAAAAGAAACAAAAGATGGTAAAATGCCCGTAAGTATTACCTATTTTGGCAATGCGGTTATGGATACAAGAGCTAAAGATGCAACTACCTTATTTGTAAACACTTCGGACCGTTTTAGTTTCTTTAACCAAATTATCATTGCAAGAAAGATTACCGAAAACATCTCTGTACAAGTAAGCCCTAGTTTATCGCATTTTAATAACCTAGAAGGATATACCGATGCAAGTGGCCAGGTACTATCAAAAATGAAAAATGATCATTTTGCGATCTCTTTCTCTGGTAGATATAAAATATCGCCTAAAACGGCGATTATTCTAAACTACGATCAACCGCTTACACAACATCCAATGAATAACCCACATCCTAATATTAGTTTTGGTTTAGAGATGAAATCGAGTGGTCACGATTTTGAAGTATTTGCTGGTAATTATGGATACGTTCTACCTCAAAACAATAATCTGTTTAATCAAAACGATTATACCCAAGGTCAGTTTTTGATTGGCTTTAATATTAGCAGATTATGGAACTTCTAAGTGTAAATCAAACAACTTAATCAACCATCTTTTCCCTCTTAAAACCGTCCACTCAATAAACCCCAATCAATTATGAAAAGAACATTTATGCTAACAGTAGCCATTCTAACAGTAGGTTTCCTCAGCGTTGCATTTAAAGTAGATCAACAGCCAAAACCTTGGAATGTGCCAGACAAAAATGCTAAAACAGCAAACCCCGTAAAATCAAATGCGGCTGCCATAGCTGCAGGTAAAACTTTATGGAGCACCCATTGCTCTTCTTGCCATGGTAAAACAGGCCTTGGCGATGGTACAAAAGCAGCTCAATTAAAAACACAACCAGCCGACTTTTCAAAAGCTGCTTTTCAATCACAAACTGATGGTTCTATCTACTACAAAATAGCTGAAGGCCGCGATGATATGCCAAGTTTCAAGAAGAAAATTCCTGAACAAGAAGATATTTGGAACCTCGTAGTATTTGTTCGCTCACTAAAAAAATAGTTTTAAATACCTACCATATAAAAAGGTCTGACTTAGTTCAGGCCTTTTTTATAACCCCCACTCCCCCTTTTAGTGATGACCTTATCTGTGACTTATTCGAGACTTATTCGAGACTTGTTCGAGACTTGTTCGGATCAAGTGCATGAATTCATACACTTGATCCGAACAAGTCTCGAATAAATCTAGAATAAAACTACTACCCTCCTTCATTTAGTTAATAGCTGCTTGTGTAAACCTTGGCTTCTCGAACCGATGGATATATTTTGATACTTATGACATTAATCATCTAACAATCTGACTAATATCATAAGTTACCCTATTTAGGCACGCTAGTTTTACGTTCAACTTAAAGTTTAAACATTTATGAATAGTAACGAAGAAATAGCGCAAACAGAAGCCGCCTCTCGCAGAAAATTTGTTTGGGGCATTGGTATTTTATCGGGATTCGCCGCTTTAGTAGCTGCAACAGGCCTCTCTCTTTCCTTTTTTAATAAAAAACAAGCCATTGCTTGTAAGCCTGAAAGCACAAAAAAGCTAATCCGTATGCTTACCCAAGATGGCCAATTAGTTGAAATTGAGGAAGCACTCATAACAGATACTAGAAAAAAAATAACAAACAACGAACTACAAAATTGGATTAAAAAATAAACGGCCCTAACTCCTTTTTCAAAATATTAGCAATGAAACAAGAAAATAATTCAAGAAGAGAATTCCTTTTATCTGGCTTAATGGCTGCAGGTGTGGCTGTTGGTGTTGGGTGCTCTTCAAAAAAAAATGTATTTGAAGCGGGTGCCGATGAAACGGTGAAAGCCTCTGGAAAAAAAGTAAAATTATTATCTGTTGATGGTGAAGTGATTGAAGTTGATGAAGCTTTTCTTAAACCCGTTCCCGCAGTTCCAACCGTTAGTAACAGCGAAGCTAGGCTTGGTATTGCCGGCAAGAAATTTGTGATGGTTATTGACCTTTCTAGATGTAAAAATTTAAGAAAATGCCAGTCTTCTTGCGACCATATGCACTCTTTAAGTCCCGGTCAAAATTGGATTAAAGTAGATCCCATGAAAGATGCAGAATATACTGCACCCTACTGGCAACCTACTACATGTATGCACTGCGATGAGCCACCTTGTGTAAAAGTTTGTCCGGTAGATGCTACTTTTAAAAGACAGGACGGAATTGTATTAATTGATAGTGACCGTTGTATTGGCTGCCGCTTTTGTATGGCAGCCTGTCCTTACTCTACCAGAGTTTTCAACTGGGGTGCGCCAGAGATTTCGGCCGAATTAGCAGCGCAACCTTACTCCTGCGAAAGCAGTGTACCACAGAAGAAAGGAACAGTTGGCAAATGTGATTTCTGTCCCGATATGGCCAGAAAAGGAGAATTACCACATTGCGTACAAGCTTGTCCTAATGGAACATTTTTCTTTGGCGACATAAATGAAGATACTGTTAGCAATGGCTCCGAAACCTTCCGTTTTAGCGAATTAGTAAAAGATAAAGCCGGGTATCGTTTAATGGAAGATTTAGGCACCAAACCAAGTGTTTATTACTTACCTCCTGTTAATAGAAACTTCCCTTATGAAAATGGTCTAGATAAAGATTCAAAAGAAACAAAATAACCTTAAATAAAGAACGGTGGAAAATTTAAATTCAATAGCAAACGAAAAAATAATACAAGACCTACTACCACAGAAATTTGGCAAGAGTGGTAAGATATGGACAGGTATCTTAGTTGCTTTTTGCTTGGTAGGTCTCTATGCATACTATCGCCAAATAAGGTATGGCCTGATTGTTACCTCCATGCGTGATTATGTATCATGGGGCATTTATATTTCAAACTTTGTATTCTTTGTAGCCATCAGCCTTGTAGGATCCTTGATTACAGCCGTATTTAGATTGGCCGATGTACATTGGAGTACCCCACTCACTAGAATTGCCGAAATGATTGCAGTGGCTGCCATCATCTTTGCCTCGCTCATTATCATAGTAGATATGGGGAGCCCCGAAAGGTTCTATCATTTATTTATTCACGGTCGTATTCAATCGCCCATTATTTGGGATGTGATTGTAATTACCACTTACTTTTTTATCAGCTTGTTGCTCTTATATTTTCCTTTATTACCCGACATTAAAATATTATTGCGCTTTAAAGAAAAATCTGGACCTGGTTTACATAAATTTTACCAATGGATTGGTGGCTTTTGGAAAGACAAACCCGAACAGTTTAAGCTAAGCGAAAAAGCCATTAATATTCTTTGTATTACTATTATACCTGTTGCATTTTCTATTCATACTGTTACTTCCTGGTTATTTGCAACCACTTATCGTCCGGGCTGGGATAGTACAAATTTTGGTGCTTACTTTATATCGGGTGCCTTTCTAGTAGGTGCCGGCGGAGTGGTAGTAGCGATGTACGTTTTCAAGAAAGCCTATCATCTTGAAAAGTATATTACACCCGCTCATTTCGAAAAAATGGGTCGTATTGTAGTACTATTAGCACTCTTGTACTTATATTTTAATGTAAATGAATACTTGGTTCCAGCCTTTAAAATGAAAAAATCGGAGGAAGCACATTTGAACGGTTTATTTACCGGCGAATTTGCGCCCTTATTCTGGTTTGCTATTACCGTGGGTATGATCTTCCCTATTATCATTCTATTATTTAAAAAAGGAAGAAGACCCTTACCTGTTTTTATTGCGGGAGTGATGGTCGTAATTGGGGCTTGGTTTAAGCGTTATTTAATTGTAACGCCCACCTTATTACATCCCTTTTTACCTATGAATAATGTTCCTGACAGCTATCGTCATTATTTTCCAAGTTGGGAAGAATGGGCCATTGCACTGGGATCATTAGCTGGCGCTATGTTAGTCATTACAATCCTGTCCAGAATATTTCCGATTATCCCTATTCAAGAAACCATAACTGAACAACATGAAACTGCTGAATAAAAACATCATCGGACTAGTATCCATCTTCATTCTCCTTTCAAGTCATCCTTCTTTTGCTCAAGATGCCACTAAAGGAGACCTGAACGTTTCGCTAAACTATTTCATCAACAACAATAAAATTCCCTACTTATTAGCGAAAGTTAAAACAAAAGTAGAGGGTAAGTTTACCCCAGTTGCAGGCATTCGCTTACACTTATTTTTAAATAACGACGCTATAGAAAACTCAATAGGAACAGTCGTAACAAACAATAAAGGCGAGGCTACGGCCATCATTCCTGCCTCGGCTAAAGCACAATGGGCTAGTTCTATTAAACATACTTTTTTAGCCAGCTTTGAGGGTGATAAGCGGTATGCATCAACAAAAGCGGACCTAACCGTTGGTAAAGCCAAAATTTTAATAGATACCACTAGCGATCGAAAGATCACAGCTACTGTATTAGAAATGAAAGATACTAGCTGGGTTCCCGTAAAAGGAGTAGAATTAAAAATGGGTGTTAGGCGATTAGATGCAGATATCTCCGTTAATGAAACAGCAACTTTTACAACCGATTCTATTGGTCAGGCTACAGCCGAATTTAAAAGAGATAGTATTCCAGGCGATGCGAATGGCATGATTACCTTAGTGGCAAAAATGGAAGACAATGATCAATATGGAAATCTATTGATAGAGCTCCCAGTTGCCTGGGGAGCAAAGTTTACTCCAGTCAGCACATTTAATAGAAGAACCTTATTTGCAACAAGGGATAAAGCCCCCATTTGGCTTATGTTTATTGCGTATTCCATTGTATTTACAGTTTGGGGCATCTTGGTTTCGCTAGTCGTTACAGTATTCAAGATTAAGAAAATAGGGGAAACTGCTTAACTATTTAATGCCATCTACAATAAAGGCTTATCGACAGTAATCGATAAGCCTTTATTTTTAAGAATGGAAGCACAAAAAAAATTTCTACATTTGAAGCCTCATGCATTTTAGCTTCTCCTATCATAAGAAACAAGTAATACAAGGTTTGCGTTATCATTTTATTTCTCGAAGGGAAATAAAGTTAATGATGATACTGATCAATGTATTTGCCTTTTTATCGGCAGTACTATATTATAGCAATAAAATACGTCCTGAAGCCTTTTTATTGGGATCGTTGGTCTGGCTATTAATGATGGTAAGTGTTTGGTTTATTCTTCCATATACCATTTATAGTAAAACGGCAGTATTCAAGGACCAATTTATTATATATATTACCGATGCGACGATTAGGCTTGAAAACGAAAAAGGAGGCAGTACCTGGGATTGGGATAAGTTCAGCTCCTATTTTGAGAGCCCCCACTTTTTTCATTTGTATTTTGATACAAAAACATTTTTTCTGATACCTAAAGAAAATATGGACGAAGAAGGAATGACCTATTTAAGAGCATTACTCAACAAAAAAGTAGGGGTATAAAATAATTATAAGTCTTTTTCCATTACATAATGGGGGATGGTTAATTCCAAGAATTCGTCGCTGCATATAGAATAGCCTAGTTTTTCATAAAAGCCTACAGCCGATGAGCGAGCATGCATAATTAGTTTTTTAAACCCTTTATCTCTTGCAACCGTTTCGGCAAAAATCATCAGCATTCTGCCAATACCCGTTCCCTGCAATCCACTACGAACAGCCATTTGACGCAATTTGGCAACGCCATTTCCTTTATCGGTTAGCATACAGCATCCCTGTAGTTCATCATCATCAAAACAGCCTAATAAGATATCATTTTTGGCCCGGTCTAATTCTTCTGAGGTAAAATCAAGTCCCAAGGGTTTACGTAATACTTGATAACGTAAATCAAGCATTTGGTTATATTCGTTTGTATGGTAATCTATTTCTCTTAATGGCATTTTAATATAATTTGGGATACTAAGTTAAAGGATTCTAGCTGTTGAATCTACACCTAAACGAGCTACAAAGGAAAGCAAAAAACTTTATTTTTCTAGGTATAATATATATGAACTTATGGTAGAACCCTTGCTTTTATAGGCATATAAAGCTCTTCTTTATATCAAATGATGGATTATTTATACGAAAAGGGGGGGGGCTAGAAAAAAATATTCTATTTTTTATAATTTGTGCAAAAAAAGCTTCTAAAGCAATCATAGGCTTGATTATAGCGGTCTTCAAGGCATAAAAAACAGGTTAAATTCTGTTCTAAACAATCATTCTTAAAACAAAATTCAGATAAACCCTTGCTGTTTTGTTAAAAAGTATATTTTTGCGGCTGTAAACAAAACTTATTACAATGTCAGACATCGCAACAAGAGTAAAGAAAATTATTGTCGACAAATTAGGTGTTGATGAAGCAGAAGTAACAAACGAAGCTTCATTCACTAATGACCTCGGTGCCGATTCTTTGGATACCGTTGAATTAATCATGGAATTTGAAAAGGAATTCAACATTTCTATTCCTGATGAGCAAGCTGAAACCATCACTACTGTTGGTCAGGCTGTAGCTTATTTGGAAGAACATGCCAAATAAGATTCATACACTCCATTGAAGGAATAACTAATCCGCCTTTCTCAGGCCATGTGGCATAAGGGAGGCGGATTATCACTTAAACAGGCTTGTACTTATGCAGTTAAAAAGAGTAGTTGTTACAGGTATTGGTGCCCTTACCCCAATTGGTAATAATCTGAACGATTATTGGAATGGCCTCATTAATGGCGTTTCAGGTGCCGACATCATCACAAACTTTGATGCCAGTAAGTTTCGTACAAAATTTGCTTGTGAAGTAAAGGGCTTTGACCCTGTTGCCTTTCTCGACCGTAAAGAAGCTAGAAAAATAGACCGTTTTACCCAGTTTGCCCTATATGCCAGCGATCAGGCCATGGCCGATGCGGGTCTCAACAAAGAAAATATTAATCCAGATAGAGTGGGCGTAGTGTTTGCTAGTGGCATTGGTGGCTTGATTACTTTCCAACAGGAAGTAGTAGAGTTTGCCAAAGGCGATGGCACACCCCGTTTTAACCCTTTCTTTATCCCTAAAATGATATTAGATATTGCTGCAGGACAAATATCCATGCGACATAATCTACGTGGTCCCAACTTTGCCGTTGTTAGTGCCTGTGCTAGCAGCACCAACGCCATGATTGAGGCCTATAATTTATTACGCTTAGGCAAAGCCGACATTATTTTAAGCGGTGGTAGCGAAGCTGTAATCAGCGAAGCCGGTGTTGGCGGATTTAATGCCATGAAGGCCATGAGTGAACGCAATGATGATCCTAAAACAGCCTCACGCCCGTATGATAAGGACCGCGACGGTTTTGTAATGGGTGAAGCTGCTGGCGTTGTAGTATTAGAAACATTAGAACATGCTTTGGCAAGAGGTGCAAAAATTTATTGCGAACTGAAAGGTGGTGGATCTACTGCTGATGCTTACCATATTACGGCACCCCACCCCGACGGATTAGGTGCTAGAAATGTGATGCTCGCCGCATTGGAAGATGCGAATATGCAACCAGAAGAAATTGATTATATTAATACGCATGGCACATCGACCCCTATTGGCGATGTTGCTGAAGTAAAAGCAATTACACACGTGTTTGGGGACCATGCTTATAAATTAAACATAAGCGCCACCAAATCTATGACGGGCCATTGTTTAGGTGCCGCTGGTGTAATTGAAGCCATCGCCTGTATACAAGCAGTAGTTCATGATATTATTCCGCCAACGATCAATCATTTTACCGACGATCCAGATATTGATCAAAAACTGAATTTTACCTTCAATAAAGCAGAAAAACGAATTGTAAATGCTGCATTGAGTAATACATTTGGTTTTGGTGGACATAATGCATGCGTTATTGTGAAAAAATTTGTAGACTGACCTTGTGCAAATACTAAAGCAATTATTTAGGCCCAATAAACAAAAATCGTTTAAAAAACAGATTGAGAACATATTAGGCCTCTCTCTAGGGAATGATACGCTTTATACAACTGCACTAAGTCACCGCTCCGTAAAAGACACCCCCGACGAAAATAATGAGCGCCTTGAATATTTAGGCGACGCCATACTAAGCGCCATTGTAGCCGACTACCTATTTAAACGCTATCCCTATAAAGGCGAAGGTTTTCTGACCGAAATGCGCAGTAAAATGGTAAATAGGCAGCAACTGAATGATATTGCTATAAAAATGGGCCTTAAAAAAATTACCCTATTCAATAAATTCGATAGCTCTCTTAGAAGTAGTCAAATATTTGGAAACACACTGGAAGCACTCGTAGGTGCCATCTACCTAGATAAAGGCTATTTAAAAACAAAAGCCTGGGTATTAAAACAAATATTAATACCCCATATGTTTATTGATGACCTAGAACTGGTTGACATTAACCTAAAAAATAAGCTAATTGGTTGGGCAAATAAAAATAGCAAGGTTCTATTATTTGATTTAGCCGAAGAAAAAATAGAAAATGGCAGACGTGTTTTTACCATCAATGCTGTACTAGATGGCGAAATATTGTCGAAAGGAAAAGCCTTTAATAAAAAAGATGCTAGTCAAATTGCAGCACAACTAGCCGTAGAAAAACTAGCTTTATAATGGATCAGCCTCAAGTTAATTTTCAAATAAAAAAGAAGTTACTGCTCTTTGGTGGGCTGCTACTGATAGGCATTATCGCCATCCTTTATTTTTGCCATCCTTAAGATTCACTAATTTCTTGGCATAACTCTATCAATACCCCATTCGTTTCTTTTGGATGAAGAAAGCATACCCATTTATGATCTGCCCCCCGCTTGGGTTGTTCGTTTAATAGAATAAATCCTTCTGCTTTTAATCTAGCCATTTCGGCTACTATATCGCTCACCTCGAAAGCAAGATGATGAATACCTTCTCCTCGCTGTGCAATAAACTTTGTAATAACGCCACTCTCTTCAGCGCTTTCTAATAATTCTATTTTTGTTTCTCCCTTTTTTAAGAATGCAGTATTTACTTTTTCGCTTTCAACGGTCTCTATTTTATAACAAGATGTGTTAAATAATTTCTCAAATAGGGGCACAGAATCGGTCAAATTTTTAACGGCAATACCAATATGCTCTACTTTTAACATCAGTTTTGGGATTTATGAATGCTTTACGAGATATGGAATTTCATTTGGCTATAGGTGCACGAATCAAAATTATAGAACCTATTGCAGTATTTTTGTGTTATTAGTAAGATAATCACTAAAAAAATTTCTTGTATGTTGAAGTTACCGGTTTATTTAGATAATAATGCAACAACCCCAATGGACCCTAGGGTATTAGAAGCAATGTTGCCTTATTTTACAGAACATTTTGGCAATGCAGCAAGTCGTAACCACCCTTTTGGTTGGGAAGCGGAAGAAGCTGTTGACTATGCGCGTGAGCAAGTGGCCAAACTAATTGGTGCCGATCCTAAAGAAATTATTTTTACTTCAGGTGCAACCGAAGGCGATAACCTTGGTATAAAAGGTGTTTATGAAATGTATGCTTCTAAAGGCAATCATATTATTACTGCCAATACCGAGCATAAAGCAGTTTTAGATACCTGCAAACACATTGAAAAAAGTGGTGGAGAAGTAACCTATTTACAAGTAAAGGAAGACGGTTTAGTTGATTTAGCTGAGCTAGAAGCTGCCATTAAGCCAACTACGATCTTAATAGCACTCATGTATGCTAATAATGAAATTGGCGTAATACAGCCTGTAAAAGAAATATCTGCCATTGCTAGAAAACATGGTGTATTGTTTTTCTCCGATGCTACACAGGCGGTAGGTAAAATACCCGTTGATGTATTGAATGACGGTATTGACTTGCTCACATTTACAGGACATAAAATGTATGGTCCAAAGGGTATTGGCGCTTTATATGTTCGTCGTAAAAATCCACGTGTTAAAGTTACCGCACAGATGGATGGCGGCGGTCATGAAAGAGGAATGCGCAGTGGTACCCTAAATGTACCAGGCATTGTTGGGTTTGGTAAAGCCTGCGAACTTTGCCGCCTAGAAATGGATGCCGACACCGCTCGTATTAGCGTATTAAGAGATAAACTAGAAACCGAATTACTGAAGCTCGAAGAAGCCTACGTAAATGGTAGTCGTGAACATCGCTTACCCCATGTAAGTAATATTTCGTTCAAATATGTTGAAGGCGAAGGATTAATGATGGGCTTTAATAAGAATATTGCCCTAAGCTCAGGATCTGCTTGTACTTCGGCCTCCTTAGAACCTAGTTATGTTTTAAAGGCATTAGGGTTAGGCGATGACTTAGCACATAGTTCTTTACGCTTTGGATTAAGTCGTTTTACTACCGAAGAACAAATTGATTATACCATTGCTGAGATTAGTAAGGCGGTATTGAAATTAAGAGAAATGAGCCCACTTTGGGAAATGTTCAAAGAAGGCATTGATATGAATAGTATTGAATGGGCACATCATTAATCATAATTTTGAATAGCTAGTTATTAAATAGTTTTTTGTTTCTTAATTCAATATTTTAAACACCACAATAAAAATTAAACAGATGGCATACTCAGAAAAAGTGATAGATCATTATAGTAATCCAAAAAACGTAGGTACCCTAGATAAAGGCAGTAAAAATGTAGGTACTGGATTAGTTGGTGCACCTGAATGTGGCGATGTTATGCGCTTACAAATTGAAGTAGATGATGCTACTGGAATTATTAAAGATGCTAAGTTTAAGACCTTTGGTTGCGGATCGGCTATTGCTTCTTCCTCACTAGCCACAGAATGGTTAAAAGGAAAATCGATAGATGTAGCTTCTAAAATAGACAATATGGATATTGTTGAGGAACTAAACCTGCCTCCAGTAAAAATACATTGCTCTGTTTTAGCCGAAGATGCTATTAAAGCAGCTATCAATGATTACCGCAAGAAAAATGGTTTAGAAGAATTAGTTTTTGAAGAAAAAGGAGTTCACTAATATGGAGAATGTTACCGCAGAAAATGCCATCTATGTAAGCGATAAAGCTAAAGCTAAAGTAAAACAGCTGATGCAAGATGCTGGCGTTGCTGATGACCCCACCTACTTTTTACGCGTAGGCGTTGTGGGCGGTGGCTGCTCTGGATTGAGCTATAAACTTGATTTCGATAACGAACAAAAGCCAATGGATCAAGCATTTGAAGACAATGGCGTTAAAGTAGTTACCGACCTAAAAAGCTTTTTATACCTAGTAAATACCGAACTAGACTTCTCCGATGGCCTTAATGGCAAGGGATTCTACTTTAATAACCCGAATGCGAGTAGAAGTTGTGGTTGTGGCGAAAGTTTTGCCGTTTAATTATTCGCTATTCATGATATTATAACCCTCTTACACCCTTGTAAGAGGGTTTTTTGTTTAGGCTAAGTGAAAATTGAGTTAGATCTTAGATCTATAAAAACTATGCCTTAGTTTTGAGGAATGTGGATGATTTGCAAAAAAGAATGGGAACAGTTTTTTAGTAGCTTAACCGGCTATATTGCCTTAATTACATTCCTTTTATTGAATGGATTATTCCTCTTTGTATTTCCCGATACGAGTCTACTAGATTTTGGCTATGCTTCTTTAAATCCTTTTTTCGATTTAGCGCCTTTGATTCTTTTATTTTTCATTCCTACCATTACCATGCGCAGCTTTGCTGATGAATATAAGAGCGGCACTTTCGAAATACTAAAAACATTACCCTTAAACCAATGGGAAATTGTTTGGGGTAAATTCTTTGGCGCCCTATTGATTGTATTCGCCGCCTTATTACCCACTACGATTTATGCCGTTTCCATACAAGAACTGAGCAGTATAGGCGGAATTGATATGGGTGGCACCATCGGTAGTTATATGGGCCTATTTTGCTTAAGTGCTTTATTTAGTGCTATTGGCATCTGCACCAGCAGTTTTACCAATAATACGGTAGTAGCCTTTATTACTAGTGCCTTTGTATGCTTTATTTTTTATAGTGGCTTTGATGCCATGAGCAAATTGCCTCTATTTAAAGGTGGAATAGATTACTATATTGAAATGTTGGGCGCCCAATTTCATTATAAAAGTTTAAGTAGGGGCGTAATAGACAGTAGAGATCTGATCTACTTTGCAGGCGTGATTGTATTGTATCTACTTATTGCTCAAAGAAACCTTTTTAAAAAATAATGCTACAGCTACAAAAAATATTACAACACAAATATTGGTGGCTGGCAATGATTGCCTGTTTTGCCGCTATCATCGCTATTTCTTCTTTATTCCATGCCAAGCTAGATCTAACAACAGAAAAAAGATATTCATTGAGCCCCTCAACAAAAAACCTGTTGACGAACTTAAACGAAGAAGTTGAAATTGAAGTATACCTGACTGGTAACCTGAGTGCTGGCTTTAAGAAATTAAAAATAAGCACCGAAGAATTACTGGAGAACTATCGCGACTATGCAAATGGGAGATTGCATATTAAATTCATTAATTTGAATGAAGGTCTTAACGACAGTTCAAAGGCTTTGCTGTACGATAGTTTAACCAAGATAGGGATCCATCCATTTAATAATCAATCTAAAGAAAATAACGGCGAGGCGCAAACAGAACGTTGGATCTTTCCCGCTGCCGTGGTTAAGTATAAAGACCGTATGTTGCCAGTTGATTTAATGAGTGGCAAAAGCGGCATTGATGAAGAAAGTACCCTGAATTATTCTGAGGCCCTACTAGAGTTCAAGTTCGACGATGCTATTTACAAACTCATAAAAACATCCTTCCCTGTTGTGGCTTATGCCGCTGGAAATGGAGAACCTGAGATCGACTTTATTCATAGAAAGCTAGATCCTAGGGTGGCCGACCTATTAGGCTTAATGCAAAAAAATTATCGTTTTGGTGTAATTGATCTTAATACAGGCATGCTAAATGCCGATACCATTAAGGCATTACTAATTGTAAAACCTGCCCTTGCATTTACCGAAAAAGAAAAAATAAAAATCGACCAATATATTATGCAAGGGGGTAAAGTGGTTTGGCTGATTGATAAATTATATGCCGAATTTGATAGCTTAATGCGGTCTAAAAGCGATTTCGTTGCCTATGACAAAAACCTAAACCTTGATGACCAACTGTTTAAGTATGGAGTACGCATTAATCCAGCTCTATTGCAAGATTTGAATTGTGCAAAACAACCCCTCGTGGTAGGCAATGCAGGAGGTAAACCTCAAATTGAAAGGGTTCCCTTTCCTTATTATCCCTTATTATCCACTACCTCCAATCACCCTATTGCAAAAAATCTTGACCGTGTGTTGAGTATTTTCCCTTCTCCTATCGACACTGTAAAAGCACCGGGCATTACAAAAACAATTTTACTCGCTAGCGATACCAATAGCCGCGTGATTGGTACACCAGCCATGGTAAGCCTACAAAGCATTAAAACAAAGGATGATTTTAGGTTCTTTACAAAAAGTTATATTCCTGTAGCCGTATTAATGGAAGGAAAGTTTACTTCTCTTTATGCCAATCGATTTAGCCAAGAGATGAAAGATAGTATTCAAAAACTTACAGGCGTTAATTTTATACCCAAAGCCTCCATAGCTGCTCAACAAATCGTAATAAGTGATGCCGATATTGTTACCAATGTAGTTACGCAAACAGAAGGCGCTTTACCCATGGGTATGCAGCAGCTAGAGAATATTCAATTTGCCAATCGCGACTTCTTTCTCAACTGCATGGACTATTTGGTGGGCGATGCTGGAATCTTAGAAACCAGAAATAAAGACTTTACCTTACGTTTATTGGATAAGAATAAAATTAATGAACAAAAAAGCAGTTGGCAACTCATTAATATTCTGGGACCCATTTGCTTTATTATTTTTGGTGGCATTATTATACAATGGAGGCGAAAGAAAAAGCATGCCTTATAACTAGCCTATCTTTGTACTTAGAAACAAATGTAATGACCTCACATCAACTCGTTTATCTCGTTTTTGGTATTGCACTAGTCATTGCATTAGTATTCGACTTGGGCTTACTCAGTAAAAAGAGTACTGTTATCACCATAAAACAGGCTTTAAAACAAACCATTTTTTGGATAGCATTAGCCTTCGCCTTTTTTTTATTCGTTCTCTTTCAGGAGAACCAAAAATTTGCACTGGAGTATCTAAGCGCCTACCTAATGGAGTGGAGCTTAAGCATTGATAATATTTTTGTTTTTATACTCATCTTCAATGCCTTTAAAGTAAAAGAAAAAAACTATAGTAGGGTATTATTGATTGGCATCTTAATGGCCATCTTATTTCGTATTATTTTTATTACACTGGGCGTAGAACTTGTAGCCAAATTTCATTGGATATTATACATTTTTGGCGCTTTCTTAGTATACACTGGGGTGAAAATGTTTAAGGAGGAGGACGAAAAAGAATTCATGCCAACAGAAAATAGCGTATATAAATTTCTAAATAAAATTCTTCCCCTAAACCCTACCGACGGAAATGGAAAATTTATTATTCAGTCAAATGGAAAAAAACAATACACTATCTTATTTGTAGTCGTTATTTTATTAGCAAGCATCGACCTTGTATTTGCACTCGATTCTATTCCAGCGGTAATGGGCATATCGCAAGACAGACTTGTCATCTATACCTCTAACATTTTTGCAGTTTTAGGATTAAGAAGCTTATTTTTCTTACTGCGCAATGCAGTTAACAAATTCAAATATTTGCAGCATGGCATTGCGATAGTATTGGTATTGATTGGCATAAAGATGTTAGCAGAAAAATTACTTGATCAATGGACTTCTAAAAACGAACAAGTGATGTATTCATTAATTACTATCGTTATCTGTATTGGAGGTTCGATTATCAATTCCATTGCTTATAACAGAAAAAATAATCGATAAATTTACGCTTTTGCTTTATACGATCAACCATATTAAATCTATTATTAAAGCAGCGGCTATTCTTGTAACCGATGCCCCTATCGAATACTTATTAATTGACAGTAGAAAAATTGTTTTTCCATCAACTACCTTATTCTTTGCTATTGCTGGAGAAAGGAGAAGCGGAGAAAGCTTTATTGCAGAAGCATATGAGCGAGGCGTTAGAAACTTTGTTGTACCAACACAGTTTGATATTACTTCTTTCAAAGAGGCTAACTTTTTATTCGTAGCCAATGTATTACAATCAATGCAAACATTAGCTGCCTATCATCGTACACAATTTTCCATTCCCATTATTGGCATTACAGGTAGTAATGGTAAAACTATTGTAAAGGAGTGGCTATTTCAATTGCTACAAAACGATTATAATATTGTTCGTAGTCCACGCTCCTATAATTCGCAGATCGGCGTTCCTTTAAGTGTATGGCAAATCAATGCACAAAATACACTTGGCATTTTTGAAGCAGGCATTTCTACTACGAATGAAATGCAAGCACTAGAACAAATAATACAACCTACCATTGGTGTATTTACCAATATTGGCGAGGCACATAGAGAAGGGTTTAAAAACGACACTGAGAAGCTAAGTGAGAAGCTAAAACTATTCTCCCATTGTAAGCAATTAGTGTATTGTAAAGACTATTTATCTGCATCGCTTATTAAGCAGCCCATTGAAACTTTTTCATGGAGTAGGAATGATCAGCGTGCTACCCTATTTATTGAATCGGAGACTAAATCATTAGTAAAAACTTCGCTGGTAGTAGTTTATAAAAATGCATCCTTCAACATTGTCATTCCTTTTACAGATGCAGCTTCTATCGATAACGCGATTAGCTGTTGTGCTGTGTTATTAATGATGGGCTATGAAGTGGACAGTATCGCAAAACGCCTATTAGCCTTACACCCTATTGAGATGCGCATGCAACTTTATAAAGGGGTCAATAATTGTTCGGTATTAAATGACAGTTATAGTAATGATATTTCCTCCTTTAGTATTGCTTTAGATTACTTGAAACAACAGTCCGGCAATAATGCAACAACTGTTATTCTTTCCGATATTTTACAATCAGGCCTAGCTGATGAGGTTTTATACCATCGCATAGCCACAGAACTAAAACAAAGAAAGATTACTCGGCTGATTGGCATTGGAGAAAACATGACTAAGTATCGAGACCTCTTTTTGTTAGCAGTTACTACTGCCCAGTTTTATCCTTCCACCCCTGTTTTTTTGGAGCAAACAACAACGCATCAATTTAGAGACGAATTTATACTATTAAAGGGCGCCAGAATCTTTGCATTTGAACGCATTAGCAAATGGCTAGCGCTAAAAGTTCATCAAACGGTATTAGAAATCAACTTATCGGCACTAGCACATAATTTAAAAGAATATCAGAAAAATTTGTTGCCGACTACAAAACTAATGGCGATGGTGAAAGCCTTCAGTTATGGAAGCGGTAGTGCCGAAATAGCTAGGGTTTTACAATTCTGTAAAGTAGACTACCTAGCGGTAGCCTATGCAGATGAAGGCGTTGAATTGCGCAAGGCTGGTATTAGTTTACCCATGATGGTAATGAATGCCGATGCTGCTAGTTTTGATGCCCTTATTGAACATGGGCTTGAACCAGAAATTTATTCGTTCCACCTCTTTCATTCCTTGCAGCAGTATTTGTTAGAACAAGGAATTACGCAATTCCCCATTCACATCAAAGTAAATACGGGCATGAATCGTTTAGGCTTTGAGCCCGAAGAGATCGACCGACTAGGAATGTTATTACAACAAAGCCAAGCGATGGTTGTAAAGTCGGTATTTAGTCATTTGGCAGGAAGTGAAGCTGCAGCGGAAGATGGTTTTACCGCACACCAGGCTTCGTTATTTGATGCCGCTTGTAATAGCATTGAAGCAAGCATTGGCTATTCATTTATTAAGCATATTGCCAATTCAGCAGCTATCTTTCGCCATCAGCAGCTTCAATATGGTATGGTCAGGTTAGGTATTGGCTTATATGGCGTTGATAGTACCCATCGTAAGCATCTAGCTTTAGAAACGGTAGCTACTTTACAATCAACCATTGCACAAATTAGAAAAGTAAAAGCGGGTCAAACCATCGGATATAATCAGAAAGGCAAAATTGATAGCGATCGCTTGATTGCAACCATTCGTATTGGCTACGCAGATGGCTATAGCAGGCGTTTGGGCAATGGGGTGGGGCAAATCTATGTTGGAGGTAAAATGGCGCCCGTTATTGGCTCTGTTTGCATGGACATGATAATGGTAGATATTACCGATGTCCCCCATGTACAAGAAGGAGATACGGTTGAAATATTTGGGAAACACCTGCCGGTGCAACAAGTTGCAGAATGGTCAGACACCATTCCTTATGAAGTTATGACCGGGATTAGCCAACGTGTGAAAAGAGTATATATTGAAGAATAAATAATTAGAACAGCTAAAAACATAAAATGGAAGACAAATCCCAGGTTAATAATCCATTACATGGGTTAACGCTCGAAAAAATTATCACTCAATTGGTCGCTTCTTTTGGTTGGGAAGAATTGTCGAATCAGGTTGCTATTAAGTGCTTTACCAATAACCCCTCTATTCAATCGAGTCTGAAATTTTTACGTAAAACACCCTGGGCTAGGGCTAAAGTAGAAAGTTTTTATTTATATGCCCTGAGGAAAAAAAAGCTGAAAGACTAAGCAAAGGCTATCAATAACAGGCCATAGCAGGAAATAAGGGAAAGGCAGGAAAAAGCGATAAAAAGCAAAAAAAAAATCTCCTGTGTGTTCATTTATACAAAACCCTTACTTTTGCATCCCGAATTTGCGGATGTGGCGAAATTGGCAGACGCACTAGACTTAGGATCTAGCGCCGCGAGGCGTGTGGGTTCGACCCCCTCCATCCGCACTTGGTAAGGTTGGTAAGTTAACAGCTCGATTGGGTTCTCCCTTTCTTTGTTAGTTTACCAACCTATTCATTATTCATCACATCAACTTTACAGCATGTCTACAGTTACAAGAGAAAATATCGGCTTATTAAACGACAAATTAATCGTAACACTTTCTAAAGAAGATTATTACAATGGGTTTGAACAAAACTTGAAAAAGTATGCTAAAACCGCTAATATCCCAGGCTTTCGTAAGGGTATGATTCCTGCAGGTTTAATAAGAAAGATGCACGGTCAAGGCGTATTTGCTGATGAAGTACTAAAAAATGTTGAAAAAACATTGAACGAGTACCTTGTAAATGAAAAACTTGACATTTTTGCCCAACCATTGCCCCTAGAAAACGATTCTAAGTCATTGGATATGAATAACCCTAAAGATTATGCGTTTGCATTTGAAATAGGATTAAAACCCGCCATTGAAATAGACACAAAAAATATAAAGGTTACTAAATATAAGGTTACCCCTACCGATGAGATGGTTAACCAAGAAATAGAACGTTTACAAACTCGTAATGGCAAGATGACCGAGCCTGGCGAGGTGACTAGCGAAGACAATGTGCTCAACGTTACCTTTATTGAAAGTGATAAAGCGGGCAATGCCATTGAAGCAGGAGTAACAAAAGATAATTCGCTTCTTGTAAAATACTTCTCCGAGAAGTTTCGTAAGAACTTAATGGGCAAGAAGAACGAAGAATCGGTGCATTTGCAATTGAAAAAAGCCTTTGATGAAAAAGAATTAGCATTTATCTTAACTGATCTTGGATTCGAAAAAGACGATAAAGAAGCTGCTGATAAATACTTTACACTGAACATTACTAAAGTTGGGTTCGTTGAAAAAGCAATATTAGACGAAACCTTTTTTGCAGTGGTTTATCCAGGAAAGGATATTACTACCGAAGAAGCGTTTAAAGCAGCTGTAAAAGAAGAAATCGAAGGTTATTATGCAGCACAAAGCCGTAACCAAATACACGATCAAATATACCATCACTTACTAGACCATACTACCATTGAATTGCCTCAAGCATTTTTGAAACGTTGGTTACAAACGGGTGGAGAAACACCTAAAACGGCAGAAGAAGCGGAAGCAGAATTTCCCAACTTTGCCGACCAACTAAAATGGACCCTTATTAGCAGCAAGCTAATTGGTGATAACAAATTGGAAGTGCTTCCTGACGACATTAGAGACTTTGCAAAACAACAATTATTTCAATATATGGGTGGCCAATTAGGTGCCATGGGCGATAACCAACAATGGATAGAGGATTATGCCAACCGTATGATGCAAGATAGAAAATTTGTAGAGGATAGCTACCACCGCATTAGCACCGAAAAAATGTTTACTGCCTTAGAATCACAAGTAAAAGCAACTGAAGAAGCCATTAGTGCCGAAGATTTTGCAAGTAAATTGCATCACCACCAACACTAATCAGGTCTTATTAAAATAACAAAAAAGCGTAGTTGAAATTTCAACTACGCTTTTTTTATTTCTCTCGGGATGCTACTAGTGGGTTATTCCGCTCTCAGGGCTAACTTTCTATTAAGTTACCAGAACCATTCCCAGGCAAGCCGCTTCACCAATAATGTTATTAGTTTATAGCCAACCATTTACAGTCTGCCATTTTTTATTTCGTCTACCACATTTGGATCGAGTAAGGTAGAAGTATCACCTAAATTTTCCACCTCTCCTTCTGCAATTTTTCTTAAAATTCTTCTCATTATTTTGCCACTTCTCGTTTTAGGCAAGCCACTTACAAATTGAATTTTATCGGGCTTGGCAATGGCACCAATAATTCTTGTTACTGTTTGTAAAATATCTTTGCGTGTTAAAGATTCATCGCCATGGGTACCTTGCTGGTGCGATCCTTGATAGATGATAAAAGCATAAATACCCTGGCCTTTAATATCATGAGGATAGCCCACCACAGCACTTTCCACAACACTCGCATGCATGTTAATGGCATTCTCAACCTCAGCAGTTCCAATACGATGACCACTCACATTCAAAACATCATCTACACGGCCGGTAATTCTATAAAATCCGTTTTCATCTCTCAATGCACCATCACCAGTAAAATATAAGCCTGGATAGGTTGCAAAATAATTGGTACGGCATCTTTCATGATCACCATAAGTAGTACGAATGGTAGAAGGCCAAGGCGACTTAATACAGAGATTGCCACTCACATTATTTCCTTCCATTTCATTCCCATTCTCGTCGAGTAGTACTGGATGAACGCCAGGCAATGGAAGCGTTGCAAAAGAAGGTTTTGCAGGTGTAATGCCCGCTAAATTAGAAATCAGGATACCCCCTGTTTCGGTTTGCCACCAAGTATCTACAATTGGGCATCGCTTCTTTCCAATATGCTCATCGTACCAATGCCAAGCTTCTTCATTAATGGGCTCTCCTACAGTACCCAATACTTTTAAACTACTCAAGTCATGACCATGTATGGGTCCTAAACCAAAGCCCATTAAAGACCGAATGGCCGTAGGTGCCGTATATAAAATATTCACTTTAAACTTGTCTATAATATCCCAAAATCTGCCCGCATCGGGCCAGGTAGGAATACCTTCGAACATTAAGGTGGTAGCCCCTGCACTCAATGGACCATAGAGTATATAACTATGTCCAGTAATCCAACCAATATCGGCAGTACAGAAATGAACATCTCCCGGCTGGTATTGAAACACATTAACGAAAGTGTAATTGGTATGCAACATATACCCTGCAGAGCTATGAACAACCCCTTTAGGTTTACCCGTTGACCCTGAGGTATATAAAATAAATAAAGGATCTTCCGCATCCATTTCAACGGCAGGGAAGTCGGAAAGTCCGAGTGTTTCAACTTTTTTCACTTCCTCTTCCCACCAAACATCTCTGCCCTTAATCATCGATACAGGCGTTCTTGTTCTAGTACTAACTATTACTTTTTTTACTACTCTATTGCCTATTAAGGCATCATCAATGACACTTTTTAAAGGAATATCTTTTTGGCCGCGATAAGCACCATCACAGGTAACAATGTATTCGGCTTGCGCATCGTATAATCGATCGGCAATACTTTGTGCAGAGAAGCCTCCAAAGATAACAGAGTGCACGGCTCCTATTCTTGCACAAGCCAACACAGCAATGGCAAGCTCTGGAATCATTCCCATATAAATACAAACACGATCACCCTTTTGAACACCATTATTTTTTAGCACATGTGCAAACTGACAAACTTTATCGTATAGTTTTCTATAGGTTAAAACACGGTGATGCTCTTCTGGATCATTCGGCTCCCAAATTAATGCAGGCGTATTACCCAGCTTCTCTAGATGTCGATCAATACAGTTTTCAGTAATATTAAGTTTGGCCCCTTTAAACCATTCAATCTTGGGTTCATTAAAATTCCAATTTAGGGTTGTATGCCACTTTTTCTTCCACGTAAAATGTTCGGCAATGGTGGACCAAAATTCGGCAGGATCTTCAATACTACGCTTATAATCGGCGTGATATTGTTCTAAACTTTTAATTTGATAAGGATAAGACATGGCAATCGTTTATTTTAATACACTAAATAATCTTATAGATAAATCTGCTATTTTCTTTATACACTACATTTTGCTAATGTAATATATTCTTTCTAATGTAGTCAAGAAGCAAACAAATTCCTAGCCCCAAAAAAGAAACTAGGCATGTGAACAATACTAAAAATAAGGAAGCATTGATAGAAATAGTTGAAAATTACACCACTCAATATCGGTCATTGTACGGAATGAATCGGATTTATTTTAAGGTATTCATCGAGCCGATACCAAGGTTCTGCTAGTATTGATCATTGAGGTAGGATGCTAACAAGCAACACCGTGTTTTATTTTAGCGTTATCTAGCCTAAATTTTTACTATCTAATTGATTGCCGAGAAAAAAAATTCTATTTTTCTTTCTTTTCGAACGAATCCCCTATCTTAAACTTTCAAAACGAAAACTTGCTACATGAATAACAACAACGAAACAAAGGGTATCTGGAAGGTAATTGGTGCTTCGTCGTTAGGCACCCTGATTGAATGGTACGACTTCTATATTTTTGGGAGTCTGGCTGTTGTAATTGCCAATCAATTTTTTCCCAAAACCAATCCTACCGCTGCTTTACTTTCTACCTTAGCCACTTTTGCAGCAGGTTTTATTGTACGCCCATTTGGGGCATTGGTATTTGGCCGATTAGGCGATTTAGTAGGTAGAAAATATACTTTTCTACTCACACTAGTATTAATGGGTGGCTCTACGTTTGCCATTGGTTGTATACCCAATTATGACAGTATTGGGTTCTTAGCACCCATCTTAGTATTGGTGCTTCGCCTAATTCAAGGACTAGCATTGGGTGGAGAATATGGGGGTGCTGCAACTTATGTGGCAGAACATTCGCCTGCACATAGAAGAGGATTTTTTACCTCCTGGATTCAAACAACGGCTACCATTGGTTTATTTATTTCGTTGGGCGTTATCTTATTAACACGCCATTTGTTAGATGCTGATGCCACAAAATCGATCGAAAAATTCAATGATTGGGGCTGGAGAATTCCTTTCTTGATTTCGATTGTTTTAGTCATCGTTTCAATCTACATCAGATGGAGGATGAAAGAATCACCTTTATATGAAAAATTAAAAACCGAAGGTAAAACTTCTGTAAACCCATTAAAAGAAAGCTTTGGCCATAAAGCTAACTTGAAAATGGTTTTATTAGCCCTATTTGGCGCTACCATGGGACAAGGAGTAGTTTGGTACACTGGCCAATTTTATGCGCAATCGTTCATCGAAAACGTTTGTAAAGTTGACTTTGACCAATCTCGTACCATTCTTATTTGGGGCATCTTATTTGCGACTCCTTTCTTTGTTGTTTTTGCATCGCTTAGCGATAAGATTGGTCGTAAATGGATTATGATGATGGGAATGCTCCTAGCGGTACTCTCTTATCAATTTTTATTCACCTATTTGTATCATACCGTTGATGAAAAAACAAAAATAGAATTGGTTGAACGCAAAGAAATAAAAACCACAGTAGCTCCTATTGCTAATACAAAAGATGCGATTCGGAAAGTGATGACTAAAACGTATTATGCCGATGGAATGACAATGGTACAAACAAAAATAGATACTGCCTATGCTGGCTCTGGTAAAATAACTCAAAAGCCCCTGATGAGCACTGCCAAAACAATTTCGAGCAGCGATTACTGGAAAATGGTAGGTGTGGTATTTATACTAATCTTGTATGTAACCATGGTTTATGGCCCCATCGCCGCATTTTTAGTTGAATTATTCCCAACTAAAATTAGGTACACTTCTATGTCGTTGCCCTACCATATTGGGAATGGTGTTTTTGGTGGATTAACCCCCTTTATAGCTACCCTACTTACCACTATTTATACCAACGACAAAACCGTAGGTTTACTCTACCCCATTGTGATTGCAACACTTTCTATGATCATTGGTGCTATTTACATTAGTAATCGAATTGACCCAGAAGTAAATGCTTAAAAGAACTTTTAATTACCCTAAAAACTAAAAATATGAACGCCATAAAAAAATATGCAGGTATTGTTTGGATTATATTAGGCCCACTAGCTATTCATTACTTATTGCAAACTGCAAGTAGTGAAATAGCCAAAAAGCCAGGCATCGACACCAAAATTCAATGGGCTGTATTTATTACTGTTTTTTATCCCATTGCCATAGGCTTTATCTTGTTTGGACTCTATGCACTTGAAGGTAATTATGACCATTTGCCAGAATCTAGTGACGAAATCAACGATTATGAAGCAAAACCATTGTAACCCATTCCACCATCGGTAATGATTGTTTAAGCGTTCATCAACAAAACAGTGGGTGATCCTACCATAAATGGTCATTACCGATTTTGTATTGAATAATGATTCATATTCCTTGTTATAACACTCAGGTGACCCAATTTCAGGATAGGCCATTAGCCGTTTTTTATAATCGCTCGTTCGGGTTTTGTTCGAGACTTATTCGAGACTTGTTCGGATTGATCCGAACAAGTCTCGAATAAGTCTCGAAGGAGAAAGGACTATATGCTTCGAAATTCTTTACCTAAACTTATCGTTAATTTGGTGTTAATCGAGATATTTAAAGCAACAAAAAGATCCAACTATCAATCATTAATGTTTAAACTTGCAATATTGATTAAACTCAAATTCCCATGAAATCGATCGTTTTATTCTTTGTAATCCTCTGCTGTTTGTCGTTCATTAACTGGCATTACAATCTCTCCGAAGCCAAAACAATCGCCCATAAAGAACACAAACATTTATTGGTTAATTTTTCTGGATCAGATTGGTGTGGCCCTTGTATTCGACTACACAAAGAAATTTTTGGCAGCAGCGAATTCCAAGCATATGCTAGCAAAAAACTGGTATTAGTGAATGCCGATTTTCCACGGTTAAAAAAGAATCAACTGTCTGCTGCTCAGCAAAAAATAAATGATGCGATTGCAGATCAATATAATCCAAAAGGAATTTTTCCATATACCGTTTTATTAAACGAAAATGGGAAAGTGATTAAAGATTGGGATGGCTTTCCAAAAGAAAGCCCAGATGCATTTGTAGCAGAACTTAGCACCGCTATTGATGCCGATAAATAATGAGCATGCAAACAAAACAGGTCTTTAAAGTTGATAAACTCTTAATGGGCAACCAGTTCGAGATTAGTGTGGTATCGAATGATGAGGCTTGGGCCAATATAAGGATTCAGGCAGCGATTGCAGAGATTCAAAGAATTGAAAAACTATTAACTACTTACAAAGAAGATAGCGAAACCAATTTAATTAATCGCAACGCAGGCATTGCAGCAGTTACGGTAAGTGAAGAAACGTTTAGGCTGATAGAACGATCTATTAGAATATCTAATATTACCCAAGGAGCTTTTGATATTACTTATGGATCAATAGATAAAAGCCTTTGGAATTTCGACACCACCATGAAATGTTTGCCCGATAAAGCAACGGCAAAAGAAATGGTGCGGTTAATCAATTATAGGAACATAATTCTAGAGGAGAAGCATAAGACCGTTTTTTTGAAAGAGAAAGGAATGCGAATTGGATTTGGTGGTATAGGCAAAGGTTATGCAGCGGAAATGGCAAAGAAGCTCCTGCAGAAAATGGGGGTAGAAAGTGGTATTGTAAATGCTTCTGGCGACTTAAATGCCTGGGGATTACAGCCCAATAATGAGGAATGGACCATTGGCATTGCAGACCCTAACTCGTCGGGGAAACTATTTTCCTATATGAAAATTACAGGGTTAGCGGTGGCCACTTCTGGTAATTATGAAAAGTATATTTTGATTGACGGAAAAAAATATTCGCATACGATTCATCCTAAAACGGGCTTGCCCGTAAGTGGAATAAAAAGTGTTACCGTGATTACTAGTAATGCCGAAATAGCCGATGCCATGGCAACACCTGTTACGATTATGGGTGTAAAAGCTGGATTGAATATGATTAATCAAATAAAAGACATTGAAGTAATTATAATTGATGATGACAACAAAATACATACCTCCAATAATATTCGTTTCAGTTAATAACCAACTCATGAAAAAACGATTCCTTACGAACTGTTTAATGGCATTAGTATTAATCACCACTGTTACCTCTTGCGTAAATGTGAAAGCCTATCAAAGAAATAAATTGAACGATTCGGAGATGGCACTCTCTAATAGAAAGGTAGAAAAGAATGAATTGAATTTTGAGTCGTATCGCGAAGGTGCCGCTGGAGCCAATGGTGGCAAAACAGGTGGCGGATGCGGCTGCAACTAAATAACCTAACTCATTCAATAAGATCTAATGAAAAAAATTTGCTTAACAGTAGTTGGACTTTATCTTCTATTACTTCAAGCCTTCTCGCAATCAAGCACAAAAGACACCACCCTACAACCTGTTGTAGACAGTCCGGTTGCCTATATTATTAAGCCATTGAAACTAGACGAGATTAATATTGTTTCTAGTTATTACGATCAAAATGGGGATCACTCTGCTGTAACAGGAGGAATCGGAACCGAGAAAGTAACCGACATCTCTAATGGCATAGAACTAAAGTTTCTAACTAGCGATAACGATGGCTACAAATACACACTTACTACTGGATTAGGAATTGATCATCATACTTCTGCCTCTTCGGCTTATGTAAATAAATCAGGTGCTTCTAAAACCGATGGCAATAGAATCTACCCTTCTATTCATTATACCGAGGAGAACCAAAAGGGAACCATCAAAGGTATTGGCCTTTATTATTCTTCCGAATACAACTATCATTCCCTTGCTGTTGATGCCAGCTACTCGCATAAAATAGGCAAAGGCGGAGAAATAGACAGTAAGTTCAGCGCCTATTTCGACAAGGTAAAATTAATCTACCCTTCCGAACTAATACCTGCATCAACACCAATCTCTACGGGTACTACCACCATTACTTCGGCAAGTGGCAGAACGACTACCGTTGGAGGTAGCTATAGTAGTGGCAGTGGTAGTAATTCAATTCCAACCTCTCCTCGATATACTTATACAGGATCATTAGACTACTCGCAAATCATCAACAAAAATTTACAAGCTAGTGTCTTATTAGATCTTGTAGCACAAAATGGATATTTATCATTGCCTTTTCATCGGGTTTATTTCACCGATGGATCTGAAAAGGTAGAATACTTGCCCAATAATCGATTCAAGTTACCCATTGGCTTTAGACTCAATTATTTTATGGGCGATAATGTGATTGTAAGATCTTATTATCGATATTATACCGACGATTGGGGTATTAAAGCACATACCGCAAGTATAGAAGTACCTATTAAAATAACCCCTTTCTTTTCGATATCCCCTTTTTATAGGTACTATACACAAACGGCTTCTAGCTACTTTGCTGGATACCAAGAACATAAAACTAGCGATACTTATTATTCTAGTAATTATTCTTATTCGGCGTTTAGTAGCAGTTTTTATGGTGCCGGCATTCACCTGGCACCATCGGGAGGAATCTGGAAAACAGCCCTAACTACTTTGGAAATAAGGTATGGCCATTATAGTCAAACAACCGACCTGAATTCAAATATTCTTTCGTTCAGCTTCGAATTCAAGCAATAGTAATACTTACAGTAAGCTAAAGAAGGTTTTGTATTTTGTTTAAGAACAGAAACAAAGCCTTCTTTTGTTTTTATAGTAATTTCGGGCAAAATAGGGGTTATGTCAATAGAGGTTAATCAATTACTGAAACAGTATGGCGAACAAAAAGCGGTAAACCATATTTCCTTTACCATCAATAAAGGAGAAATTGTTGGCTTTCTAGGTCCAAATGGTGCAGGAAAAAGTACTACCCTGAAAATAATTGCGGGGTACCTATTACCCGACCAAGGCAGTGCAAAGGTTTGTGGCATTGATGTAGGTGTAAATCCTTTAGCCATCAAAAGAAAAATTGGCTACTTACCCGAGTCAAACCCATTATACTTCGAGATGTATGTAAAAGAATATTTGCAATTTATTGCAGGTGTACACCAACTTAAAAATGTGACCGCGCAAATACAAAGGGTAATTGAATTAACGGGTTTAGCGTTAGAACAAAAGAAAAAAATTAGTGCCCTCTCAAAAGGATATAAGCAAAGGGTAGGTATTGCAGCAGCCTTAATTCACCAACCAGAAGTACTTATTTTAGACGAGCCCACGAGTGGACTAGATCCGAATCAGATTATAGAAATTAGAAACCTGATCAAACAAGAAGGCCAAAATAAAACGGTACTATTTTCCTCGCATATTTTGCAAGAGGTACAAGCCATTTGCGATCGTGTCATCATTATCAATAATGGTTCCATCGTGGCCAACGATACCTTAGTCAACTTACAAAAGGGAAAGAAGGAAACTTATACGGTTGCCATACAATTTCAAGAAAAAATTGCCGACACGCTGTTAAATAGCCTACAAAATTGCGATGGCATGGAAATGGCTACAGCAAACCCTATTGGAAGTATTATTTACAAACTACATACGCTAAGACCCGATTTACTTAGAAAAGAACTATTCGAGCTTTCGGTACAACATAACCTAAATATTGTTTCCTTGCAAACCGAAGAGCAGAGTTTAGAAGAAGTTTTTAGAGCCTTAACATCTAAATTATAATAAATATGATAGAAATTACCGCGTTTAATGGTAATTTTGCGACATCCTATAGAAGAAAAAAAATATAATATTCAACTACAAATCTAAAAAAAATCAATCATGAGTTACATTATTGAAGTACATGCTAGGCAAATACTTGATAGCCGAGGTAATCCAACTGTAGAAGTAGATGTTTTAACCGATGATGGTGCAAGAGGTCGTGCCGCAGTTCCCAGTGGTGCTAGCACAGGTATTCACGAAGCAGTTGAACTTCGCGATAACGATAAGAAAAAATATGTAGGTAAAGGTGTTTTGAAAGCCGTAAAAAATGTAAATGATATTATTGCAGACGCCATTATTGGTTATGATATTACACAACAAGCTGCTATTGATCAGGTAATGATTGATCTAGACGGTACCGACAATAAAGCTAAATTAGGTGCGAATGCAATATTGGCGGTAAGTATGGCCGTATCTAAAGCTGCCGCTGAAGAAGCTGGTCTTCCTTTATACCGCTATATTGGTGGAACAAACGCAAAAACATTGCCTGTTCCAATGATGAATATTTTAAATGGTGGTGCACATGCAGATAATAAAATAGATTTCCAAGAGTTCATGATTCAGCCGGTAGGTGCTAGCTCATTTAGTGAAGGCTTACGTTGGGGTGTTGAAATATTTCATGCCCTAAAAACAGTATTAAAGAAAAAAGGCTTTAGTACCAATGTGGGTGATGAAGGTGGATTTGCACCCAATATTCAAAGCAACGAGGAAGCAATTGAAACCGTATTAGCTGCCATTTCTGCTGCCGGCTTCAAAACAGGTTCTCAAATTACAGTTGCTATGGATGCTGCCAACAGTGAATTATGGGATGCGAAGAAGAAAAAATACGTATTCAAGAAAAGTAGTGGTAAAGAAATGAGTAGCGACCAATTGGTTAAATTCTGGGAAAGCTGGGTTAAACAATATCCCATTGTTTCTATTGAAGATGGTATGGCCGAAGATGATTGGAATGGATGGGCAGCTTTAACCAAAGCGGTGGGCAGCAAAGTGCAGTTAGTGGGTGATGATCTTTTTGTTACCAATGTAAACCGTTTACAAACTGGTATTGATAAAAAAATTGCTAACGCATTATTGGTAAAAGTAAACCAGATTGGTACCATTACCGAAACCATCAATGCAGTAACCTTGGCACAACACAATGGCTATAATACCATCATGAGTCACCGCAGCGGCGAAACAGAAGATGTTACCATTGCAGATTTAGCAGTCGCATTGAATTGTGGACAAATTAAAACAGGTTCTGCTTCACGTACCGATCGTATTGCTAAATACAATCAGTTAATTCGTATTGAAGAAGAATTAGGCGATACAGGTATGTATCCTGGAAAGAAGCTGAAATTCACAAAATAAGGTACTTTGTTACTAGTTGTTGGTTGGCAGTTGAGTTATAATCTTATAATTTTACTGCCAACCACATTTTAAAAACCTATGAAACAAGCATTTTCAATATTAACCAACAAGTATATTATTGCCCTCTGCTTCTTTGTGGTTTGGATGTTATTTTTTGATCAACGCGACTTTTTCTATGTACGTGAGCAAAAGAATAAACTAAAAGAACTAGAAAATAAGAAGCATTATTACCAAATAGAGATTGAAAAAGCCAAAAAAGACCTTTCCGAACTTCAACATAATCCAGCTGCACTAGAAAAATTTGCACGCGAACATTATATGATGAAAAAAGAAGGAGAGGATGTTTTTATGATAGATTCCTCCCAGCCAAACATAAATAAATAATTTTATTACAATAAAATTGTTCCTGCGCCGTTTTTAAGATATCCGCCACTTACCCTCCGAAAGCAGTAAATTTATTATTGCATTTTTAACTTTATTATGGAGAAATTCAATCAGGAACAACTGATGCTATACCTGTATGGAGAGGCATCCCCAATATTACAATTTGCCATTGAACAGGCATCGAAAGATGATATAGCACTTCGAAGGGAAATTAATATACTCAAAAGAACAAAAAAACAGTTAGAAGCCTTAAAAAACAAACAATTTTCTCCAAGGCAACAATCCGTTGATGCTGTTTTAAAATACGCAAAACAACAAGATAATAACCCGTTGCAGTCGAATACCATGAACCCATGACAAAGAAACAACGCTATAGCTTTGTTATAGACTATTTTCAGCAGCATGCCAACAATGCCGAAACTGAATTAACCTATACAAATCCATTCCAGCTGCTAGTAGCTGTTATACTTTCGGCACAATGTACCGATCTGCGGGTAAACCAAACAACACCTGCTATTTTTAAAAAATATCCTACCCCAGAGCAGCTTGCTGCTTGTACATTCGATGATCTATTTCCACTTATCAAGAGCATCTCTTATCCAAGCAATAAAACCAAGCATCTAATAGGCATGGCTAATTTATTGTTAGAGAAATTCAATGGAGAAGTGCCCATGACAGTCGATGAATTAATGCTATTACCCGGTGTGGGCAGAAAAACAGCAAATGTAGTGACTAGTGTTATTGACCAGCAGCCGAATATGGCTGTTGACACACATGTATTTAGAGTAAGTGCACGCCTTGGGCTAACCACCAATGCCACTACCCCCTTGGCTGCCGAGAAACAATTAATACAACAATTTCCATCAGAACTGATACATAAAGCCCACCACTGGCTTATTTTACACGGTCGCCACACTTGTGTTGCCCGTAGCCCTAAATGCCAAATTTGCGGCCTTCAAAGCGTTTGTAAGTACTATAAAAAGAATGTAAAGACTATATCAGCTGATTAATTCTTAATGCAACCTTATAAATACCTAGGCTTAGGTAGATCCATCTTCCTTTACAACAATCATGAACGAGACAAAAAAAGCGCTTGAAATAAGTTCAAACGCTTTTATATTGAATTACAATAATTACTTTTTCTTCTTTTTAGGCATCACCAAACTATCTGCGGGATACCTTGCTTTTATAGCGTCTCTTACCGTGTTGCACCAAGAGAATAAAGTATCTTTTTCGGCATCAGTAAGTATCGCTTCTTTATGAATCCAAGTATAGGATTGTAAAGGCATTTCGTTCTCTTTCACTGTTTCAATACAATCGTTTAAACGTTTGTATTGTCGGGCAACACGCATATTCGTGAACTCGTTAAAGTTCAGGTGCCGTTTCCCATTCTGAATATGCCCACTTAACCACCAAGCCACTGGCTGGAAATGATTATACCATGGATATTGGGTATGATTGCTATGACAGTCGTTGCAAGCTTTTTCTAGAATCCTCTCTACGGCAGGACTTACTAGATACTGCTGAGAAATATCATTTGCGGAGGGCGTAGTTGAAGCATTTTTTTCGGTGTGAATAAACTGTATTCCAACAATTAAAACAATAATAACAATACCAATTTTAATAATTAATTTTTGCATGAAAACTTATTAAGGGTTTACTAGAATCGTACCAGTCATTTCTTTTGGAATTGGCAATCCCATTACATGCAGTATAGATGGTGCGATATCGCCAAGTTTACCCGCTTTTACCGTACCATGCCATTCCTTATCAATTACAAATAAGGGAACTAAATTTAAAGAATGCTGTGTATTGGGCGAACCATCATCGTTCACCATATAGTCGGCATTGCCATGGTCGGCAGTTAGAAAAACAGTATACCCATGATTGAGTGCAGCAGTCACTACTTTTTCTACGCAGGCATCTACTGCCTCCACCGCTTTTACTACTGCTGGGAAGACCCCTGTATGGCCTACCATATCGGCATTAGCGAAGTTGAGGCAAATAAAATCGGCATATTCTTTTTCAATTTCTGGCACCAATTTATCGGCAAGTTCAAAGGCACTCATTTCAGGTTTCAGGTCGTAAGTAGCCACTTTAGGCGACTGTGCCATAATTCTGGTTTCGCCCTGGAATTCCGTTTCTCTACCTCCACTAAAGAAGAAAGTAACGTGCGGATATTTTTCTGTTTCTGCAATGCGAATTTGTTTTTTGCCATTTGCGGCCAATACTTCGCCCAACGTATTATTCAAATTATCGTTCTCAAAAATTACTTGCACATTTTTAAAGGTTTTATCATACTCCGTCATGGTCGTATAATTCAAGTTCAACGCATGCATGTTTTGTTCTGGATGATCTTGCTGGGTTAATACATCGGTTATTTCACGACAACGATCTGTACGGAAATTGAAGCATATAGCCACATCTCCATCTTTGATTTTGGCATTTGGTAATGCACTATTAATAATTGGCTTTATAAATTCGTCAGTAACCCCATTGGCATAAGAAGTTTCGATAGACTGTAATAAGTTATCGGATGCTTCGCCAATGCCATTTACTAAAGCATCATAGGCTAGCTTTACTCTTTCCCAACGCTTATCTCTATCCATGGCATAATAACGTCCGGTGATCGTTGCGATTTTCCCCACAGATTGATCCATATGATTCTGTAAATCAGTTATGAAACCTAAGCCACTTTTAGGGTCACAATCACGACCATCGGTAAAAGCATGTACATATACTTCTAGTAAACCCTCGGCTTTGCACAAATCTAGAATAGCTTTTACATGGTTAATGTTAGAGTGTACCCCGCCATTGCTTACTAAACCCAAAAGATGTAGTGGTTTGTTCTGCGCTTTGGCATAGCGAATTGATTTAAGCAATTGCGCATTCTTGGCAAATTCCCCATCGCGAATAGCCACATTAATACGTTGTAATTCTTGGTATACAATCCTTCCAGCACCAAGGTTCAAATGACCCACTTCGCTATTGCCCATTTGCCCATCGGGCAATCCTACTGCTTCGCCACAGGTAACCAATGTAGCAGTAGGATATTTTTGATATAATGACGTAACAAACGGAATATGAGCATGTTGTATTGCATCCGAGTTATTTACTTTTCCTAGTCCCCATCCATCCATGATCAACAAGATTACTTTCTTCATTTTTTTAATTTTATTTCCAGTCAGCACTTGAAATACTCGAGTGTGAAGGATAATTTATTTTCGAAAATTTATGATTAAATAGAATAGTTTTGATTGATAACTAATACAAAACGGGTATTCTTTTTGAATTGCAAAATTACATGATTTGCCAATTCGTTGTAAGGTATTAACTTTATCGAAGCGCAAAAGGGATTTTGGCATGTTTTTAGCGCTTAATAAAAGGGATAAATTTCACCTATGAAGAAAATAGTATTATTAACTGGATTACTGAGCATTGCCTTTCTAGCATTTCGTTTGCAAAACGATACAGATGATATTATCCAGTCGTTAAAGCAAGGGAATGCATCAATGATTGCGCATCATTTCGACAATTATATTGATCTAACCTTGCCAGGTAAAGAAGAAATAAAGAACATTGGAAAAAACCAAGCTGGGATAACCCTAAAAACTTTTTTCGACGAATATGAGGTAAAGGGATTTGTACTTTCCTCGCAAAGAGAAGCAGGCACTACCATGTATATGGCAGGTAAACTACAGTTAAAAAATAAGGACTATAATATTACCGTTTTATTAAAAAACAAAGAAGGCAAACACTTCATAACTTCAGTACGCATTAATTAGTTGAAATTTACTCAATAGGCTCCCATTCTAGCCATTGAGGATATTAAGCACTTACTTTGTTCCTATGGATTTTTTTGACAATAAATTAGCTCATTTGGTGATAGAAGCTTTGAAAGAAGATGTGGGCGATGGCGATCATTCTACCCTAAGCTGCATACCTGCAGACCAAAAAGGTACCGCCATTTTAAAAATAAAAGAAGAGGGCATTCTTGCTGGCGTAGCAGTTGCAGAAAAAATATTTAAACTTGTAGAGCCTACCACCCTTTTCAATGCCCACAAAGTAGACGGCAACAGTATGCAAATTGGAGAAACTGCGTTTGAAGTAGCAGCAAGCATTCACACCATTTTAAAATGCGAGCGCCTAGTGCTAAACTGTATGCAAAGAATGAGTGGCATTGCAACCACAACCAAACTCTATACAAAAAAATTAGAAGGATACAGAACCAAATTATTAGACACACGCAAAACAACACCCAATTTTAGACTACTAGAGAAAGAGGCTGTTCGAATTGGAGGTGGCATCAATCATCGTTTTGGCTTATACGATATGATTATGCTAAAAGATAACCACATTGACTATGCGGGTGGAATAGCACCAGCAATCAACAAAGCACATGAGTATGTAATTTCACAAAAACCCCATTTAAAAATTGAGGTAGAAACGAGAAGTATGGAGGATGTAAAAAAACTGTGCTTGATTGGAAAAGACAAAGTGTTTAGAATAATGCTTGACAACTTCACTCCCCAACAAATTAGAGAGGCATTAGCGATCATTGACGGCCAATTTGAGACCGAAGCCAGTGGCGGAATTAATTTAGATACGATTGAAGCATATGCAGCAACAGGTGTAGACTATGTAAGTGTTGGCGGATTAATTCATCAAGCAAAAAGTGTAGACCTAAGTTTAAAGGCCCTGATTCTTTAGCGATTTATTTGTTCAATTTATTAATTTCTATGAGCAAGAAAAATAACCCCGATCGAAAAGGATTTGTTTTTAGCACAGATCCTGATTTTAAGTTTGAAGCAGAAGAAAATTTATTGCAAGAAACTTTATTACCCAATAAACAGAAGCTAAGGATTCGATTAGACACCAAACATAGGGCAGGAAAAGCAGTAACCCTTATTGAACATTTCGTTGGCACAGCAGATGACCTAGCAGCCCTTGGCAAGCAGCTAAAAAATTATTGCGGCACGGGTGGCGCTGTTAAAGATGGTGAGATTATTATTCAAGGCGATCAACGCGACAAAGTTTTACAATGGTTGCTAAAAAACAATTTCACTAACACCAAAAAAGCAGGTTAACTAAAGCTTATCGATTGCTTGTGCCTAACAGTTCTGTATAACAAATAAGGACTCCTTGTTATTTCATTAATAATCTACTTCTAGTTTTAACTTATCTCTTAAACTAATTATTAAAGGATATTGTTGGGCAATTCGTTCAAAGCGCTGACGACTATTTAATACCATCTGCTGAGGAACTTCTTCCACTTCGGTAGCTTCTACGATTACCGTAAAATTGATGGCCCTATTCTTGAATTGCTGATGAAGATAATCGTTCAGCACCATCTTTTCTTGATCAATAAACCGTTGGGCTGTTAGTGCCGAAACAGTAACCGTAAAACTTATTCCGCTCTCAATATTTATTTTCGCAATTTTAAAAGTTGCGGCCGAAGAATGCTTTTGCTGTTGCTCTAACTGAGCCCCATAGGTATTCCAACAAAGTTGTAATTTCTCGATTGTAAGTTCCTCGGCTTCTTCAACTTGTATCACTTTATACCTATCCCCTGCCTTTTCACGAAGTGCTTCTAATAAACTTTTTTTGTTGTCGGATCTAGGCAGTGCTGAGGGTTGACGACTAATGGTAGCTGGCTGTATATTACTAGTTACTGTGGGTGAATGACTGCTAACAGTTTCGCTATGTTTAATTGAAGGTGGTGTATGAGTAACGATTGGTTGGCTATTTACCGATTCCGTTTTTTTACTATTTACACCTGCATCTATCATCAACTTTGCTTCGGCAACAACTGCAGGTTTAAATTGCAATTGCTGAATAGGCTTTATATGATAAGCGATAGGTCCGTCAACTCGTTTTTTTTTACTAACAACACCATCCGTGGTGGTTAGTTCAATGGCCTGTTGAAGAAAATTTAATTTAATTAAAGTAAGTTCAACATGGAGGCGTTTATTACGTGCCATTTTAAAGTTGATCTCGGCATCATTCAAAATATTTAGGGACCCTACTAGATAGGCCGGATTTATGCTTTTAGCCACATCGATATATTTCTGGTCCATGCCCTCCAAAACATCTAATAATCTTGCAGCTTTAGCGTCTTTACATACTAAGATATTACGGATAAATTCTGCAAATCCATTCAATACCATATCGCCTTCAAATCCTTTGCTATTTATTTCATCATACAATAACAGTGCTTCAGCAAGATCTTGCTTTAATAGCGATGCTATTAACTTAAAATAATAGTCTTCATCTAGGATATTGAGATTATCAATGGTATTTTGATAGGTAACTTCTCCATTAGTAAAACTTACTATTTTATCTAAAATGCTCAACGCATCACGCATACAACCTTCACTCTTTTGCGCAATAACTTGAAGAGATGCTTTGTCGGCCTTTAATTCTTCTTTATCTACTATTTCTTGCAGGTGTTCAACGGTATCATTGGAAGTGATACGCTTAAAATCAAATATCTGACAACGAGATAATATGGTTGGAAGAATTTTATGCTTTTCGGTGGTGGCTAGAATAAAAATAGCATATTCGGGTGGCTCTTCTAATGTTTTAAGGAAGGCATTAAAGGCACTAGTGCTTAACATGTGTACCTCATCTACAATGTACACTTTGTATTTACCAGCCTGAGGTGCAAAGCGAACTTGCTCCACTAATGAGCGTATATCGTCGACCGAATTATTACTTGCGGCGTCTAACTCATGAATATTAAGCGATGTACCCGCATCAAAAGAAATACAGCTCTGACAAGTATTACAAGCTTCTCCATCGGTTGTAACATGGGTACAGTTGATTGTTTTGGCTAAGATTCTAGCACAGGTAGTTTTACCCACCCCACGAGGACCACAAAATAAAAAAGCATGTGCTAGCTGATTATTTTTAATCGCATTTTTTAATGTGGTAGTAATATGGGACTGACCCACTACCGTATTAAAATTTTGAGGCCTATACTTTCTTGCTGATACAATAAACTTATCCATAACGCTGCAATATAATTGATTCAATTTGCAGTACGCAATTTAGAACCCTCAATAGTTTTTCACAATTTTGTAAACTCAGTAAATATGCTCATTTCAATAGCGATTTCATTGATTTACGACTTATTTTAGCTAGAATTTGATAAATTCTTATTTATACTGCATTTCTGGGTGGCGTTCAAATAGATGTTTCTTTTCATCGAAAATCAACCGATAAGTAATCATATGACGACTTTGAATACCTCCTAGGCTTTTATAAATATTAATCATTCTAGGGTTCCAATCGCCAGCCCAACCCATCTCGTAGGTATAATACCATCCTTTATTTTGAACAAATGAAGCTACTTCTTCAATAATAAAGCTATCGATGCCCAATGCCTGAAATTTTGGAACCACACCAAATGCCAATCCTGTTGCTTGCTTATTTTGGCGAGTATATTTCATCCATAATAAATGGATCTTTTGAAATAAGCCCATCTTGCCATTAAAATGCTTGAAGTATTGATTTAAATCTGGAATATTAATAAACATGGCAATGGGTTCCTCTCTATAATACGCAAACCAGACCAATCGCTCATCCATAATGGGTTTCATGGTCTTAAAAAGCTTGACTACTTGTTCCTTGGTCGTTTCTTTTGCTTCGCCATGTTGCGCCCATGCTGCATTATATACCGTTGCAAAATCACCTGCATATTTCTCTATCTGATTTAAATCTACATGCCTTGCCGTATAGTCTTTTTTAGCCGCAAATCGCTGATGTCGCTCTTTAATCTTTACAGAGAAAGGATCATCAACATTCATCGAATAATAATACTGATTATAATAATTTTTAAACCCATAATTTTCGAACAATGACTGATAATACGATGGATTAAATGCCATTCCATACATCGGTTCACGGTTAAACCCTTCTACCAATAAACCCCAACCTTTATCGCGATCGCCAAAATTTATTGGACCATCCATTGCCTCCATTCCTTGATCGAGTAACCAGGCTTTTGCCCTATCAAATAAAGTGTTTGCAGCCTTCTGATCATCAATACAATCAAAAAAACCAAATCCTCCAGTTAAAAAATCGGTTCCTTTATTAATGTATTTTTCATTGGTAAATGCTGCTATTCGACCTATTAATTGGCCTGCATCATTCTTTAATACCCATCTGCAGGCATTCCCATAACTAAAGAGCTTATTTTTTTGGGTATCAAACACTTCATTTACCTCATTATCCAATGGTCGTATATATACAGGATTAAATTGATTCATCAATACATTTACGCTAATAAATTCCTTTGCAGTCCGCGAATTTGCAACCTCTATCAATTCCATAAATTCAATAATTTTTATACTAGGCGAATGTAAGAATAATGCGCAAGGCATTTGGTTCTAGATATTTTTGTTTACTGCAATTTAAACTTTTCAAGAAGATATTAGTCCATTTTAAGTAATTTCCAATGCTAATTCAAAACTAACTTATATGTATTTTATGCGAAATACTTACCACATTTTGGCAATATCAATTTGTTTTTTTTCTTGTATTTCTGCTATACATGCCCAGACCGACAGTTCAAAAGCTTCCTATTTCAAAGCTTCTGCAAGTTATTTGAGTAACTCGGTATATAATGGACGAAAAGATTCGCTGATTACCCCCTACTTAACTCCTAGCATCAGTTATTACAACAAAAATGGGTTTTATGTTACTGGCTCTTTATCATACTTACCAAGTGCAACTGAAAGTCGTATTGATCTTTTTATGCTAGACCTTGGCTATGATTTTGACCTAACTGAAAATTTAAGTGGAAGTGTATATGCCAATAAAAGTGCATATAATGAGAATAGTACCGCCATTAAGAGTGATATCAAAGGCGGTATTGGCACTAGCTTAAGTTATGATTTTGGTCTAGTACAATTAAATATGAGCAGTGAGGTATTATTTGCCCAAAAGGCTGATATTGCATTAAATGTTGGATTAGCGCATGCTTTTTATGCTGGAGAAGAAGGCAATAAATATAGTTTTACTCCAACAATTGCTGCGAGTATGAGTACCCTTCACTTCTATGAAGGCTATACCAATAGAAAAGTGGGTAAAAATGCAAAAAAAACAATTCCAAATTTATTATCTACTAGCTCTACAACCACTGTTAATAATAGTAAATTTACATTGCTAGATTACGAATTATCAATACCTATTACTTATGATGCCAAAAAACTTGGTCTATTTTTTACTCCCACCTTCGCCATTCCAAAGAATCCTATTTATACCACCACGACCACTTTATACAAATTACGTAATGGCACATCCTATTCGCAATCACTAAACTCAACACCACAAACAGAAATAAACATAGAGAATACTTTCTATGCGGAATTAGGCATTTATTTTAAATTCTAAGGAGCATTTTTTTAACCATTGGGAGTAAAAAATAAAAATGTTTGAAGCCCTTTAAACTTATTTTACAATAACATATCTTATATACATTGATCACTAAAAACTATAAAAAATGAAAAAGTTACTATTTGTTTTATTATGCTCTACTTTAACATTTGGCGCAATGGCGCAAGATTCTGCAAGAAAAGCAGGAATGAAAGACATGCGCAAAGATTTGAGAGATGTTAAAAAAGATAAAAAAGAAAGAGCGCAAGATCTAAAGGCCGGCAATACAAATGCAGCGGCTACAGAAACCAAAGACATTAAGGCCGACAAGAAAGACATCTCAAAAGATGCCAAGAACCTAAAAAAAGAAGGTGTTAAACACCCTATAAAAAAAGCAACAAAACAAATTAGCTAATATCTTACACATACCACAAAAAAGGGTGCAGTTCAAGAACTGCACCCTTTTTTAATATATAAATGAACCTAGTGAATTATTTACTTGGTTACAAATAGCTTTGCACTCATTTTAGCATCATGGCCATAGATATCTTTCCTAAAATTAAGTAGCCCAGCTTTATCTACCCATGCTGTAAAATAAACCACGTATACCGGAATGGCTTTTTTTAAAGTCACCCATTTCTCTTTTGTTAAATGCATTAAGCTATCTATGACTTTGCTTGTATAGATCATGCTTGTATCAGCACTCAACAAATATTGGGCAAACTTTTTGGGTTCTGCAATACGAATACACCCATGACTAAAGGTTCGCATAGCAGCATTAAACAACTCTCTATTGGGTGTATCATGCAAATAAATATTATAGTTATTAGGGAATAAAAATTTTATTAACCCTAATGAATTATTAGGTCCCGGTTTTTGACGGATTTCGGGTATTCCTGCATTCATCCCTATAATTTCCATATTATTTTTAGATAAATAACTGCTATTTCTTTTCATAGCAGGAAGGATTTCTTTTTGAACAATACTAGTAGGAACATTCCAATAAGGACTAAACACAATATACTTTAAGTTAGCATTAAAAATAGTAGTATTGGTAGATGCTTTGCCCACGATTACCTTCATCTCTAATACTTGATGATTGCTATCATACACATGCATTTTATATTCAGGAATGTTCACTACTACAAAGTTGTCCCCTCTCTGTATTGGCATCCACCTTAAACGTTCTAGATTCACCAATATTTGTTGAATGCGCTGCTTCACTGGCACATTCAATTCTTTAACTACCGACATACTAATAACACCATCTGCATTAAGTCCGTTACGTTGTTCAAACTGCTGCACAGAAACATATAATACCGAATCAAATTTTGTTGAACTATCAATCAACTGCATATCACCTAGTAAGTGTAAACGCTTCTTAATTTGAACAATAATCATGGAGGAATCTCCTTTTTTTAATCCTAATTTTATTGGGGCAGGGATAGAATCCCATTTATCGGCAATTTGTTTATCTAACTCAATATATTTTATTAAGTAGGCTTGTAGTTGCTTATAAGCGGCACTGATCGGTAAATCTAAGCCAAGGCCTTTGGTTTTTAGCGAGGAGTCGAGTAAGGTAGCTAGATTTACTTTTTTTCGAGGAATATACCAGCCCAATGCAGAGGCATCCACCTCACTACCTTTGAACACTTTAGCTGCATACACAAAAAACTGACCCGTAAATAATAATTCAGCTTGCGCAACCTGGTCATTTTGTTGATGATAACCCGAATCAATAGCAAATGATTCATATAGTTTATACAACGCTGAATTGTATAAACTACTATCATTTAGTTCGGTAATAGCATTATTTAATAGGTTCATAAAATTGTGCGCTTGCTCTGCCAAGCCACTAGAATCAAACCAAGTATATTCGTAATTACGTTCTTTATAAAAGTTGAGGTATTGACTTTTATAAGCTTTAAATTCTTCATGTTTATCTAAGAATACCTCTAGTGTTACACTATCTAAGAATAGATTATTAAAAGTGGTAAATGCGGTAATAGTAAAGTCTCTTTTAGAAATTATGCTTTTTTTATTATTACAAGTCAGCCATACCACTATCATCACAATAAAAATAACAATATATCTGTTTTTCATATTGTAGCTTCTGCTGTGAAGTTACGTTAGAAATTTGTTAAAAGAGCAGCAGCTACTACTCCAGCTGTCTCCGTTCTGAGGCGGGTATTCCCCAATGTTATGGGTTGATAATTTTGGTGTACTGCCAATTTAATTTCCTCGGGAGAAAAATCGCCTTCGGGTCCAATCAAAATTTGAATACCCGCTGCAGTAGGCAAATCATGGATTGTATTTTTCTCATCTTCTTCGCAATGCGCAATTAACTTTTGCGCATATGCAGACCGATCTAATACCGCTTCGAAGTCGGTTGGCTGATGCAAGAGAGGCAGCCAAGTTTGCTTACTTTGAATCATGGCAGCTATAACTACCGCATGCATTCTGTCGAAACGAAAATTTTGTCGTTCTGTTCTGCTACACAATAAAGGAACAATTTCCTGAACTCCGATTTCTGCTACCTTCTCTAGAAACCATTCAAATCTACTTGTATTCTTCACCAAGGAAATGGCAATAGAAATCTTTTTGGTTGGCGGGGGGGTAAAAATTGCTTTCTCAATGATGACGGTACAGTGTTTTTTATCGGCCGACAGAATGGAGGCCGTAAATAGGCCCCCTTTACCATCAGTTAGATTCAATTGTTCGCCCAATTTCATTCGAAGTACCTGTACACAATGTTTACTGGTTTCCTCGCTTAAAACGAAGGGAGAACGCGTATTGGAAATATGTTGTTCATAAAAATAAGGAAGCGACATGGTACAAATATATTTATTGTATTGATGTTTTGGCACGCTTTTATCTGTTGATAGATAATAACTGTTAACAAAGTTTTACGCTTTCAATAGCAGACTTTGTAGTTGCTTTGCAGTCTTACCCAAAAAGAAAAGAAATGAAAAAATTAATGTTTGTAATGTTTTGTTTAGTAACCGTTAGCAGCTTCGGGCAATTTAAGCTTGGTATTCAGGCGGGATATCAGTCGGCACAATCTATTGATAAAGGAAACGACCAGCAGTATTATAGTTTGTCTAGCATCTCTACTTTTGAAGCAGGAATAGTGGCAGAACAACCCCTTAGCAAGCATTTATTCTTCGAAACGGGCTTAACCTACGCTGAGAAGGGCAATTCCAAATCGCCTACTATTTATGCCACTAGTGGTTCTACAACGGGTGTTGGTTCTACCACAACTACTAAGATAGATTACCTACAAATACCCCTAAACCTTGCTTATAAAACCGATCTGAATAAAAATGTGAAACTAATTATTGAATCAGGTTTTTATATTGCTAGGGGAATTTCAGGATCAGAAAAAGGAACCGACAAGTCTAATTTAGGGGTAATTACAACGGTTGATAAAAAAATACAGTTTACCAGCAATAACGATAACTCCAGCAATAACACATTGATAAAACCATTCGATCTAGGCTACAATTTTAATGCAGGAATTGAATGGAAGAAATTCCAATTCATGGCAAATTTTTCTAGAGGTTTTGGAAATATTTATCCAGTTGGAACTACTTCCTTCTCTAATCAAACAATTGGTATAACTGTTGCCTATCTAATGCCTTGGAAATAAACGATTAAAGGCAATGTCTTTTAGAAAGGTACATTGCCTTCAAACCCTTCATCAAAGTCACCACCGTTCATTCTACTACCCTTTTGTATAAAGAATTTTCCACCATCTGCCCCAGGGGCAGGTGGTGTTCCAGGTGAAGATGCTATCTGTTTCCAACTAGCCCCAGGGGCAGCATCATTCAATTCTTCGAATTTTTGTATATGCAATAAAGCTTTAAGCTTAACAATATCGAGCGCACCATTACGGTGTTTTGCAATTTTAATATGTGTTTCTCCCCTTGTATCTTCACCATGTTCATTGGTAAAGTTCTCGTAGTAATCTGGACGGTAAATAAACATTACCATATCGGCATCTTGTTCAATGGCCCCAGACTCACGTAAATCGCTCAATTGTGGCATCTTACTTTCCTTTCTAGTTTCCACTGCACGACTTAACTGAGAGAGCGCAATAATGGGGATATTTAGTTCCTTGGCTAGTGCCTTTAGGTTACGTGAAATATTACTGATTTCTTGTTCTCGATTACTACCCTTTTCGCCAGACCCACTCATTAATTGCAGGTAATCGATGATGATTAATTTAACTTGATGCTTATTTACCATTCTCCTTGCCTTAGCACGAAACTCAAAGATGTTAAGGGCAGCTGTATCATCAATAAACAAAGGAGCTGTTTCTAATCTCTTAATTCCTTTAGCGTGAAGTTGCTGGTATTCATGATCTTCTAGTTTACCACGTGAGATTTTCTCCATATGAATCTCACTTTCGGCACTTAAAATACGCTGCACCAATTGCGATGCACTCATTTCTAAACTAAAGAACCCAACTGCAGTAGGCTTTACTGGATGCAAAGCCGCATTACGTGCCAGATTTAATGCAAATGCAGTTTTACCAACAGAGGGACGAGCTGCCAATATAATTAAATCGGTAGGTTGCCATCCATAGGTAATTCGGTCTAAGGAAGTAAATCCGCTTGTTACCCCCGAAATATCGTCTTCCTGCGTTCTAAGCTGATCAATTCGATTAATGGTCTTAGCCAAGACATTCCCAATATCTTCGAAATTTTTCTTCAGGTAGTTATTGGTGATGTTAAACATTTTTGTTTCACTATCATCCAGTAAATCAAAAACATCAGTACTATCTTCATAGGCATCCCCAATAATTTCTCCACTAATACGAATCAGCTCACGCTGAATAAACTTCTGAAGAATAATTCTTGCATGTGCTTCAATATTTGCAGTACTGACAACAGTATTGGTGAGTTTAGTAACAAAATAGGGACCCCCAACAACGTCTAATTGATCTTTTCGTTTTAACTCTTCAACCACTGTAAGAATATCAATGGGAACTCCGCGTTGCTGCATATCCATCATGGCCCGATAGATGGTTTGATGTGCTTCCACATAAAAACATTCAGGCTTTAGGTTAGTATCTACCAAACTATCAAAAGCACTCTTTTCGAGCATGATTGCTCCAAGCACTGCTTCTTCCAATTCTTTTGCTTGTGGCGGCACTTTCCCATACACCATGGTACTAAGATCCATACTGCCTTTACGCCTTTTCTTATCTCTATTGATATTCGTTATTTCCATCCTTTTTTATGCCATTTAGGGTAAGTGAACTTCTTTGATCAATGCTCCCTGAGCTACCGCCGCCTATGTTAAGGAATTGTTACCTCGTTGAGTAAGGGGAGCGAATATAATGTGCTAAAATTTGGCAAAGCCTTTTTTTTGAAAGTTATTTTATGCAGCCTCAATTCACAGGATTATCACAAAAAACGAAGTTTATCCACATCGTTTTTATAGTTATTCTACTATTTATTTGCGCTTCTCCACAATTTAAAAAAGTTTCACCATATTATCACAGAATAGTTGTGAACAAAGAAATTATGCAATAACCGTTACTGAAAGCAAATTTTTAGTTATTATCTTTCGCAACAGCTCTACAACAACCACTAATCCGCTATACTTTATTATTGCTTACTATTCAACATTTTATAATTCGTGCTATTTCATTAGCCCCCATCAATGAAACTTCCATATGAGCAAGATTCGCAGACTTAGGGAGGTATCGGATGGGCAATCACTAATTGATGGTATAGGATACCCAAATCGCAACGATGGGTTTATTCTACCTTGATAGCTATTTGTTGGTCGTTATTATGTATAAACTTCACTTTATCGAATTTCGCGGGTCCAAATGTAGCCTTCACATTATTGGAAAATCCACTTTTTTCGGTCGGAACACCTAAGATATTCTTATCCAGTTTACCATTGCCATTCTCATCATAAAAAACGGTTGCGGCATATGCTCCATTCGGTACTTTTTGAAAGGTATAGGAAACAGTGTATGCTGTAGGCTTAATTACGCCCCATAAGGCCACTTTAGACAGTTTCATGTATGTTTCTGCCGAATTATATACTGCGATAAAAACAGTGCCTTTTAATGAGCCATAGCCACTAACGGTGATGGTAAGGTTATGTGCTTCTTGGGCCATTATTGGTTTAGAAAAAAGGACGAATAAAACAAAGAACATTTTTTTCATAGTGAATAGGCTAACTGAGTATTTGATCTAATGAGTAATTCATTTACAACAGAATACAAAATTAAAACGGCCCTGGTAAACCAGAGCCGTTTTTATTATATAAATTCAAACAATTATTATTTGTGTTGTGCAATCAAGCCTTTAGCCAAATCTACCATTTTAGCAATACTGGCATCATTTAGTTGACCTTTCTTGAACTCAGCCAATACTTCAGGCAATTTGTTTTCCATTTCTAATAAGAAGTGTATTTCAAATTCCTTTACATTTTTCACAGGCACTTCGCGCAATAAGCCTTGTGTACCTAGATAAATGATAGCAACTTGTTTTTCAACGCTCATAGGGGAGTATTGCAATTGCTTTAATATTTCCACGTTACGTGCACCCTTATCGATTACTGATTTTGTTGCAGCATCTAGATCACCACCGAATTTAGAGAAGGCTTCCAACTCACGGTATAAGGCCTGATCTAATTTAAGGGTACCTGCCACTTTCTTCATTGACTTAATCTGCGCATTACCACCCACACGACTTACAGAGATACCCACGTTAATGGCTGGACGGATACCTGAGTTAAACAAGTTTCCTTCCAAGAATATCTGACCATCGGTAATTGAAATTACATTGGTAGGAATATATGCAGACACATCGCCAGCCTGTGTTTCAATGATTGGTAAAGCGGTTAAGCTACCACCACCCTTTGCAAGGTGTTTGATGCTTTCGGGCAAGTCGTTCATATTTTTAGCTACCTCGTCATTATTGATAACTTTTGCAGCTCTTTCTAATAAACGACTATGAAGGTAGAATACATCACCAGGATAAGCTTCACGTCCTGGAGGTCTTCTTAATAATAGGGATACTTCACGATAAGCTACCGCTTGTTTACTCAAATCATCATAGATGATTAAGGCAGCTCTACCTGTATCACGGAAGAATTCTCCAATTGCTGCACCCGCAAATGGTGCGTAGAATTGTTGTGGTGCAGGATCTGATGCAGAAGCAGAAACAATCACCGTATAGGCCATTGCACCATTATCGCTTAACACTTTCATTACACCCGCAACAGTAGAGGCTTTCTGACCTATTGCAACATAAATACAATATACAGGGTTACCAGCATCGAAAAATTCTTTTTGATTGATGATGGTATCAATACAAATAGCCGTTTTACCAGTTTGACGGTCACCAATTACCAACTCACGTTGACCACGTCCAATCGGAATCATGGCATCAATAGCTTTGATACCTGTTTGCAATGGTTCTTTCACTGGTTCACGAAATATGACTCCCGGTGCTTTACGCTCCAGGGGCATTTCATATAGTTCGCCAGCAACGGATCCTTTACCATCAATAGGCTCTCCTAAAGTATTAATTACACGACCCACTAGCCCTTCACCTACTTTAATAGATGCGATCTTGCCGGTACGTTTTACTTTGGCACCTTCTTTAATATCACCACTTTCTCCCATCAATACCACCCCTACATTATCTTCTTCAAGGTTTAGTGCAATAGCTCTGGTTCCATTTTCAAATTCAACGAGCTCTCCAGAGCCTACATTGTTTAAACCATAAACACGGGCAATTCCATCACCCACTTGAAGAACTGTTCCCACTTCTTCCAAATCAGCTGCAGCATTAAAATTACTTAATTGCTGCCTCAGTATTGCTGAAATTTCATCTGGCTTAATGTCTACCATATTATTTTGGAGTTTATACGTTTTCTATTTTGTTATATAAATTAAGCAGCTTACTCATCGTGAAATAATAAGCCAAGCTTTTGATTATTTGATGTTTTGAACAAAAATGTTCTTCGCAAATTGCTTTTTAATATCGTTCAAATCTCTTTGTATGCTCGCGTCAACTAAGTTATTATTAAATTCTAAAACAAAGCCGCCAATTAATCTTTCATCCACCTTGGATTCCAATTCAACCGATCCAAATTGTTGTGCTTGTTGCACTTGCAATTCTATGCTTTTTTTCAATGCTTCACTAATAGGAACAGCCGTTGTAAGTTTTACCTTATGAATGCCTTTGATTGCATTGTATTGATCTATAAAGGATTCTACTACTTCGGGCAAATCGCTTTCACGACCCTTATTAACTAATAACTTATTAAATAAATCTGTCAGTTTATTTACTTTGCCTTGTAATACGGCATCAATGATGGCTAGTTTTTTAACAGCATGAATAATTGGACTACGTAATAGATTTGCAAACTCTTTACTGCCTTTACATACCGCTTGCAAATACCGCATATCGGCATATACCACTTCAAGCAGGTTTTGTTCTTTTGCAAGATCAACCAAACTTTTCGCATATCTCTCGGCTAAACGTGGATTAGGCATAACTCAATTTTTCGAATACTTGGAAGGCGGATTAATTTAATTTCACTTCTTCAGCTAATTGCTGAATGAAAGTTTCTTGTTGTGTTTTATCGGATAATTCTCTTCTCAATATTTTCTCACTCACTTCTATCACTAAGGCACCCAACTGATTTTTCACATCGGTTAAAGCAGCATTTTTTTGTTGTTGAATAGACACTTGCGCATCTGCAACAATCTTATCGAATTCGCTTTTTGCTTTTTCTTTTGCATCAGCAATCATCTTATCGGAATGTTCTTTTGCTTCTTTAATGATGATAGATCTTTCTTCACGTGCTTTAGCCATCAATACTTCATTTTCATTCTTTAGCTCAGCCATTTCAGCTTTCACTTTTTCGGCAGTAGCAATAGAGTCGGCGATACCCTCTTCTCTTTCTTTTAGAGCAGAAAGTATGGGTTTCCAAGCAAACTTTTTTAAGATAAAAAATACGATTAAAAAAGCTAGGAGGTTCCAGAAAAACAAACCCAAATCGGGAGTCAATAATTGCATATATCAATCAATTTAAAATTCTTTGTAAAATACTGCATCCTCCGCCCTGTGCATTGGATGCAGTAAATTTTTAACGTGCATCAAATACTGCGTTTATTTAAACACAGCAAGTAATCCTGCTACTGCACCCAATAGGGCAACACCTTCTACTAAGGCTGCAGCTAAGATCATGTTTGCACGAATGTCATTTGAAGCTTCTGGTTGACGTGCGATACCTTCAACAGCGCCTTTACCAATTTGACCGATACCGATACCAGCACCAATCGCAGCTAATCCGGCACCAATTGCACCGTAACCAGGTTGGATTTCCAACAAAACATTCATTAAACTCATACCTTTTTGTTTTAATGATTAATAAAATTTTTATTTAGTGGTGTGCTTCTTCTTCATGATGCTCTCCTTCGAATGCCTGACCAATGAATACAGCGGTAAGGTTAGCAAAGATAAAAGCCTGAATAAAAGCAACCATCACTTCAATTAAGTATATAAATACGGCTAATAACACAAACAATGGCGATGTACCCCATCCTAATGCTGTATTCATTGCGCCGAAAATAAAGATCAAACAAATAAAGCTCAAAATAATAATGTGCCCCGAGAGCATATTAGCAAATAACCTGATGATTAGTGCAAATGGCTTAGTAAAGATGCCTAAAATTTCTACTGGGGTCATAATCGGTTTTACAAATCCAGGTACTGGTGGCCAAAAAATATGCATCCAGAAATGCTTATTGGTACTATATAAAATTACAACAAAAGAAATAACTCCTAATACAGCCGTAAAGGCAATATTACCCGTTACATTCGCCGTTCCTGGGATTAATCCAATTAAATTATTAATCAAGATAAAGAAGAAAATGGTTAATAAAAAGGGCATGTATTTTTCGTACTTATGACCCAAATTTGGTTTTCCTACTTCATCACGTACAAAAGTGATAACTGGCTCTACGGCATTTTGGAAGCCTGTTGGCGCTGTTTTTACCCCTGTGCCATTCTTATATTGTTTAGCAACACCATTCATTAGCCAAACCAACAAAATCATGGCTATAATAAGTTGTACTACATTCCTAGTAAAAGAAAAATCATACACTTTTACTGACAAATCGGGCATCCCCTGAGCATTTGCTGCATAAATCTTGCCTTGTGTATATAAAGGCTGTCCTTTGGCATCTTTCGCCTCGTCGAGATGGCTTTCTTTTAAGAATTTCTCATCTATAAATCGATATTCCTGATAAAACCCTTTTTCTTCAAACTTTGAAAATAGGAAAAAAGAAATGCCTTTTGAGGGCGAATACAATAAAACAGGCAAAGGAATCGCTACGGCATGACCTTGAATAGTGAAAAAGTGAAACTCATGACCATCCCCAACGTGTTCTAGAATAATTTTGGCCGGATCGATCGCAGCTTCTTTTTTAGCCTTCGCTGGTTCTTGCGCATTTTCGATGCCAGTAGCAGGAGTTTCCTGAGCAATTAACCCAGTAGAACTCATTACTGAAAAAAGGCTACAAAGCACTACCAGCAATAATTTCACTCTTCTAAAAATCATGACTGTATATAAATTTGGCGCAAAGATAGGGGGATGAGGCTGAAAAGTTGAAAACGGAAAATGAAAAATGAAAAAAAAGTCAGGATTCATGGGCCCCTTCCCTCTCATGCTAGGCTTTTATTTTCTCCAGATAAATTAGATCCATTTGATCTTTGGGCCTATGAATGGCTTTTTTATAATGAATGAGGTAATTAATAGGTAGAAATGGAAAAATAACCACCAATTAATTGAGAATCTGCCAAATTTTTAGCCATTCTTGGTCCAAAACATCCATACAAGTTTATTTTATTTTTTATGGGTAATTACCGCTTTATTAAGCATCGCATTTCTACGAAGCATCTTAGTAAACAGTACTAATTTTTTAAGAGGGGATCTATGCATATCTGCCAATAATTGCTCATCTTCGGATGGATAAACAAAGCCATAAAAAGAGTATGAATCTTCTATTTTATTAGCGGTCTTGGTAGCAATGTGGCGGCTGCTTTTTTCATCGGGTTAAGTAAGTAGCGATGGCTGTTTTTTTTCAAACTGCATCTCATGCAGTTTAGCATAAAATCCACCATGCGCCAAAAGTGTTTCATGGTTGCCCATTTCTTTAATTTCGCCCTTATCTAATACTATAATTTTGCTGGCTTTTCGAATTGTTGACAATCGATGTGCAATTACAATAGAAGTTCTTCCCGCAATTAAGGTGTCGATAGCATGTTGTATTAACAACTCGCTACCCGTATCGATCGAGGAAGTCGCTTCGTCTAAGATTAAGATAGACGGGTTGTAGAGTAGAGCTCTCACAAAGGAAATCAGTTGCCGCTGGCCTAAGCTTAAGGTATTGCCACGTTCCATTACATTATAATCGTACCCATTGGGCAGCTGCATGATGAATTCGTGCATCCCAATCATTTTAGCAGCTTCTTCTACCTGTTCTTTGGATATATCGGGATTACGTAATGTTATATTATCCATCACAGACCCTGAAAATAAAAACACATCCTGCAATACAATACCAATGTTTTTACGCAATAAGTCTAGTTGATATTTTTCAACACTTAGTCCATCAATTCTTATTTCTCCCTTCTGAATATGGTATAATCTATTTAATAAGCTAATGATAGAGCTTTTTCCGCTACCGGTATGACCCACCAAAGCAACAGTTTCACCCGCATTCACCAAAAAATTAATGTCTTTCAATACATACTGCTCATCGTTATAAGCAAACCAAACATGATCAAATTCAATGGTTCCCTGTATAGCCCTCTCCTTCCCTACGTCAACTCCATTCTTCCAACGCTCGTCTCCCAACTCCGCTCTCCCGCCTCCTACCTCCAAAGGCTCACGCTTCCACTCAACAGTTACATCCGCATTATCCAATACTTTAAACACCCTTTCAGCGGCAATCATCCCCATTTGAAGCACATTAAACTTATCGGCAATAACACGCAAGGGTCTAAATATTAAATTCATGAACATAATAAAGGCCAGAATCTCGCCCGAGAAATTAGTTTTAGGGTCGGGGTGATTGATAGCAATATTAGCCACCCACCAAACAATCAATGCGGTACTCAGTGCTAATACTATTTCTACGATGGGAAAGAAAACGCTGTACGCAAATATGGCTTTGATATTGGCATTACGATGGTCTCTATTAATTTTTTTAAACTTCTCCGACTCCCGTTCTTCCGATGCAAAAGCCTGTACAATATGCATTCCAGTAATATGTTCTTGTACAAAAGCATTCAAACTAGCCACTGCATTACGAACTTTGATAAAACTTTTATTAACACTTTCTTTAAAATAATAAGTGGCAATAATAAGAATGGGAAAAGGTATGAGTGCCATCAACGACAGTTTCCAGTTCATACAAAACATGGTCACTAGCACAAATACAATGGTTAGTAAATCGGCGAGTATCGGTATTAATCCGTCACTAAAAATATCGTTGATACTCTCTATATCGTTGATGGTTCTAGTAGTAAGGGTACCAATAGGCGTTTTATCGAATTGGCTCAAGTTGAGCTGCAATATTTTCTCATATACCATTACCCGCAGATCTTTCACTACATGCTGGCCTAGCCATGCTGTAATAAAAGTGAATAAAAAACGGATGATGGTTTCCACCATTAAAAATACAATTTGAAAAATGGTAACAGCAATAATAAATTGACTAATACTGTTTATATTGGTATGGAATAAGAATACATTTAGCCAATGGGGCACTAGCACATTTTTGCCTGCAGCCTTATCAACGGTTAGCTGAATGAGGTAGGGACGTATGGGTGCAAATGCAGCCATCATAATGGCCATTAGTAAGCTCGTATAGAAAAAAAGTCTGTACGGTTTTACAAAATAAAAAATCCTTTTTAATAAGGAAAAGTTAAGCGCTTGTTTCTTTTTAGGATCACTCATGATTAATGGCAAATGTAACAAGATATGCAAACAGCTCAATAAGCTTTCAAAATATTTGAAAAATTGTTAGCAAATTCAAGAACCCGTTATGCATCGCTTCTAATCCTACCCGAAAAAAAAGAAAGCGCTTTTACAAAAAAATTATTCGCTTTATTTAGAAAAATTTTTCAAGCGCTATCCAAATTTCAGTTGTATGATCATAAAAACAGAAAATATGGGGTATGCTGCATTTAAATTCAACTGCGTTTGTAAGCCTAATCCTAATTTATTATGCCCAGCATAAATATATTTTAATCTTAAGGGCAGATCTAGGTTATGCGATATGTAATCAACGGTTTTTCGTTGGTCCGGATCATAAGCAAATACTTTTCGTTGAAAAACACCTACCCCCACATACGCTTCTAGTGTAAAGCTTTTGCTGGTTCTAAATTCCCTTCCATATACTAAATCACAAATATGGAACTCATTATGTTTCCCTAAAAAATTAAGCTCACCCCCAAATGTAATTGAGACTGCCAAAATATCCTTTTGCTTATTAAAACGACCCGCCAAATCTATTGTTAGATCCCAATCGTGATCTTTATGAAAATAAAGGTCAAAAGGAGGGATAAATACAGATGTAGAAATCAATGCAATATGGAAATTTTTTTTATGTCCAAGCTGCTTGTATAGCGTATCTGTTTGTGCATTCAGCAGAAAAGAAAAAAAGAATAGAAAATTGAGTATAAATAACTTTTTTTTCATGTAGCTGTATGGGTTCATGTTAACTCAAAACTATTTCTGTAATAATCGCTTTCCTAATTGAATCAACCTAGCTATTCAAGAATCTAAGTAGAAACTACTCTTTTGAATTCCCACTCCTATAAATGATTTTATTTATTACTATTTAAATGGTATTTTAGAGTACCATTTACAATAAATGCAATTACTTTTTTTCCATTTGGCAACTAGTGCAAAAAAAAGTTATGGGAATCCATCAATTACAACACAATTTTTTCCAAGAAATTAAGAATAGTTTACCTGCTCATCAATCGCTTGTAGATGTAGTAGCCGAATTACTCCATATTAGTAACGATAGTGCCTACCGGCGTCTTAGAGGAGAAAAAGAAATCTCGTTCGAAGAAATAAAAACACTGGCTGCCCATTTTAAAATATCAGTAGATCAATTACTGCATTTACAAACTGATTCCTTCATCTTCTCGGGACGCATCACCAATAGCTCCGATTTTAAGTTTGAAGAATGGCAGAAATCGGTCTTACTGCATTTAGAAAATATCGCCACGAATAAACCTAATCACTATTATTATCTAGCCAAAGAAATTCCTTTTCTCTATTATTACCTAATACCGGAAATAGCAGCATTTAAATCTTACTTCTTTTTGAAGTCGATCTTGTTTTATGACGATTGGAAAGCAGCAAAATTTTCAGTACTAGACGACTATAGTCGCTATCATGAATTATGGCGTAACATTAGTAACACCTATGCATCTATCCCTAGTACAGAAATATGGAGTTTTGAAAATATCACAAGCACCATCAACCAAATTGAATTTTATAGGGTCACTGGATCGCTTAAGTCGGATGAGGATGCTATTTGCCTTTTAGACAAATTAGCGGAATTGATCAATCACTTAGAAATGCAAGCAGAGTATGGGATAAAGCTCCGATACCAGCAAAAACCTTCTTCTGGCCTTCCGTCTTATAAAATGTTTGTAAACGAACTGATAATGGGCGACAATATGCAGCTCATGGAGTTGGGCGATAAAAAAGTCACCTACATTAATCACAGCGTACTGAATTTTATATTGACCCATGATAGATCGTTTAACAACTATACCAAAAAAACATTCGACATTCTAACACAAAAATCAACGCCTATCAGCGAAGCGAATGAGAAGCAAAGACTCTTATTCTTTAATCTACTAAGAACAAAAGTATTTCAGGCTAAGCAACAAATTACTGGTTAAATTTTAGATTCAATTAAGTAGCAGCATAAAGTCTCTTACTATAAAAAACTTGCTGAATAATTAGTCTAGTTGGCGCTAAGACATCCTTTAGTGCAATGGATAATTAGATTGGAAACTAACCAACCTAGCGGAAATAGAATTATTAGCCCCTTACCAACAACTTGAAAATCAAATTTCAAAAAATGAATCCAACCACATTCATTTTACAATAGAAAGCTATTGATTTCTTATATTCGTATACTTATGTCAGCAGCGCAAGAAACTATATCCAATATACCATCCTCTACCTATCCCCTTAATGAAGAGCAGGAGAAGAAAGAAATCATTCGACAATACCGGGCCTTATTAAGAAGCCTTCACCCGAAATTAAAGAAAGGCGACAAGGAATTAGTGCGCCATGCTTTTGAAATGTCGGTAGAAGCGCATAAAACCATGCGTCGCAAAAGTGGGGAGCCCTATATCTTGCATCCACTGGCGGTAGCCATGATCTGTGTAGAAGAAATTGGACTAGGCGTTAGAAGCACGATTTGCGCCTTATTGCACGACACGGTAGAAGATACTGATATTACTTTAGAAGATGTTGAAGCAGAGTTCGGGGTAGAAATTGCAAAAATTGTGGACGGGCTTACCAAGATTGCCAATGTTATTGATACCAATACCTCGCAACAGGCCGAAAATTTTAAAAAGATCTTATTAACCCTTACCGATGATCCAAGGGTGATACTCATTAAGCTCGCCGACCGACTGCATAATATGCGCACGCTCGATAGCATGAAGCGGGAGAAACAATTAAAAATTTCGAGCGAAACTGTATGGGTATATGCCCCTTTGGCCCATAGAATGGGTTTATATAATATTAAAACCGAGCTAGAAGATCTGGCCATGAAATACATGGAACCAGAAGCCTATAGAGAAATTGCCAAAAAATTAGCCGAAACCAGAAGGGAAAGAACTAGATATATCAATGAGTTTATTAAACCATTGAAAGAAAAACTCATTGCTGCCGACCTTGACTTTGAAATTTATGGCCGCCCCAAAAGCATCCATTCTATCTGGAATAAGATTAAAAAGAAGTCTGTTTCATTCGACGAAGTCTATGATTTGTTTGCCATACGCGTTATACTGAATTCACCCGCCGAAAAAGAAAAAGAAGATTGTTGGAAAGTATATTCATTGATTACCGACGAATATTTGCCTTCGCCCGAACGTTTACGCGACTGGTTAAGTAATCCTAAAAGCAATGGCTACGAAGCTTTACATACCACCGTAATGGGCCCCCAAGGAAAATGGGTAGAAGTGCAGATACGCACAAAAAGAATGAATGAAATTGCTGAAAAGGGATTGGCTGCCCACTATAAATATAAAGAAGGTAGTAACGACGAAGATCGCTTTGATAAATGGTTTGGTCAAATTCGCGAAGTATTGGCTACCCATGACTCCGATACGGTTGACTTTTTACAAGATTTTAAAACATCCTTTCTTGCCGAAGAAATTTATGTGTATACTCCTAAGGGCGAAGTAAAAATGTTGCCTACAGGCAGTACAGCACTCGATTTTGCGTTCTCGATACACTCGGCTATTGGCACCAAATGTATTGGCGCAAAAGTACATCATAAACTAGTACCCATTAGCCATAAACTAAGAAGTGGCGATCAGGTTGAAATTATTACAAGCAATAAACAAAAGCCTTCGGAAGACTGGCTAAATATTGTTGTTACGGCTAAAGCAAAAAATAAAATAAAAGATGCTTTACGCGAAGAAAAAAGAAAAGTGGCCGATGATGCCAAGTATATACTACAAAGAAAGCTAGAAGGCATCGGTGCAGCCTATACCCCAGGCAATATTGAGGAGCTCGTTCATTTTTATAAACTTAATTCACAGCTCGACCTGCTATACCAAATTGCTACTAAAGTCATTGATTTAAAGGAACTTAAGGAATTCCAAGTGCTTGGCGATAGATTAGAGCCTCCTAAACCTAAAATTATTGTTCCTGAAACGAGTACTGAGCATACCCATCAAAAAACTTTTAGCAAAAAAGAAAGTGAACTCATCATTTTTGGTGAAAGCAGCGATAAAATAATGTATGCCTTGGCCAAATGCTGTAACCCCATTCCAGGTGACGATGTATTTGGGTTTGTAAGTACGGGTAAAGGACTCATTATTCATAGAACAAATTGCCCCAATGCACCCCAGTTAATGGCTAATTATGGGCACCGGGTGGTGAAAACGAAGTGGGCAAAAAATAAAGAAATCTCTTTCCTTACAGAACTCAAAATTATTGGTGTAGATGATGTGGGTGTCATTAATAAAATAACCAATATCATTAGCGGCGACTTGAAAATTAATATTGCCGGCATCTCTATTGAATCTAGCGAAGGTATTTTTCAGGGTAGCATTAAAGTATTTGTGCATGACAAGGAAGAATTAGAAGATTTGGTAAATAGACTAAAAAGTTTAGAAGGGATTCAAACAGTTGACAGATTGGATGCAGAAGGTAGTAAGCAAAAATAATTTTAAGCAATTTGCATCTTCCTTCATTTTTCATTCATTTCATGGCTTACATTTGCGGCATAATTCAAAATTATGGTTGACGTAATATTAGGTTTACAATGGGGGGATGAAGGCAAAGGAAAAATTGTTGACTTCTTCGCTCCCCGTTACGACGTTGTAGCTCGCTTTCAGGGAGGCCCCAATGCGGGACATACACTATACGTTGCAGGACAAAAAATGGTACTTCACCAAATTCCATCGGGCATCTTTCACCAAAACACAGTTAATATTATTGGTAATGGCGTTGTATTAGACCCTATTACTCTAAAAAAAGAGTGTGAGAAGGTTGCTGCAATGGGTATTGATGTAAAAAAGAATTTGTTCATCTCCGAAAGAACAAACATTATCGTTCCAACACACCGCGCTTTAGATAAGGCTAGTGAATTACAAAAAGGCGAAAGCAAAATTGGCTCTACCTTAAAAGGAATTGGACCTGCTTACATGGATAAAACTGGACGTAATGCCATACGCGTTGGCGACTTGCTCGATAAAAATTTCATTTCACAATACATTAAGCTTCGTTTAAAGCACCAAAAACTTTTAGACAATTTTAATTTTATTGAAGATATCACAGCTTGGGAAGAAGAATTCTTTGAAGCACTTGAATTTTTAAGAACCCTCAATATTGTTAATGGTGAATATTTCATTAATAACAAAATAGCTGAGGGTAAAAAAGTATTGGCCGAAGGCGCACAAGGAAGTATGCTAGATATTGATTTTGGTACTTTTCCTTTCGTAACCTCTTCAAATACTATCTCAGCAGGTGTTTGTACAGGACTAGGTGTTTCGCCAAAGCAAATAAATGAAGTATTGGGTGTTACCAAAGCTTATTGCACCAGAGTGGGCAGTGGACCATTTCCTACCGAACTTGAAGATGCTACAGGCGAAGAATTAAGAAAAATAGGAAACGAATTTGGTGCAACTACTGGGCGTCCTCGCCGTTGTGGTTGGATTGACCTAGTAGCCTTAAAATATGCCTGCATGATTAATGGTGTAACACAAGTTGTGATGACTAAAGCCGATGTATTGGATGCATTCGAAGATCTAAAGGTTTGTACCGCTTATACTATTAACGGGCAGGAGAAGGCTGAAATTCCTTTCCAGATGGATCGTTTACCTATAGATCCGGTTCTCAAATCATTTAAGGGATGGAATATAGATACCACTCAAATTACCGAAGCAGCAAAATTGCCTGAGAATATGTCAAGTTATATTAAGTTCATCAACGAATTTGTTGGTGCACCGGTAAAATTTGTATCTAATGGCCCAGGCCGCGATCAAATTGTTAGCATTTAAAAAATATTTTAAAAATATTTTGGTTGATATTGTTTTACGTTGAAATTTTACGCAACTAAACTTATTGGAACTATGACAGCGAAATCTGATAAGAACAAAAAAACTGCCACTCCGAAAGTATTGGATACCGATGCAGTGAAACCCTCGTCTAAAACTAAGAAAATAGTAGATGAGGATGAGGATGATATTGATGATGAGGATGATATAAAACCCTCTATCAAAAAATCCGCGTCTAAAAAGTCGAAAGCCGATGAGGATGACGATGAGGACGATCTAGACGAAGATTCGGACGATTGGGAAAAACCAGAAGAAGATAGCGACTGGGATCCTGATTTTGATGAATTTGATGTTCCTAAATCAAAAGGCAAAAAAGCAACAGTAGCACCTAAAAAGAAAGGCGCTGCCGACGAAGACGACTTTAAAGTTGAGGAAGAAGATTTTAAAGATTTTGACCTTTTTGATGATAAAGACGAATTCGATGATGACGACGATGACTTCTAATCATCTACCTACCATACGTGAAAAGAAATACTGCAACTTTTGCAATAGATAATTTTGAACAATTTAAACAACAAATGTTGTGCTGGTCCAACCAGTTCAACATTTGTTGTTTATTAGATAATCATCAATATGCATCTGCACACCACAGTATTGAATGTATCCTAGCTGCAGGTGCCCTCACTAGCTTTTCGCCCCCCTCTAATGGTGCATTAGTTGCGCTAAAAGCGTTTCAAAAACATACCAACGATTGGTTATTTGGTCATGTAGGATACGACTTTAAAAATACCTTGGAAGCATTCCCTTCGCCTCATCGAGCCGATGATTTAATTCAGTTTCCTGATATGTTTTTTTTTCAGCCTGAGGTTGTTATTCAGCTCTCAATATATCAGGTTGAAATCTCGGTAGTAGACCTTAGTGCTGCAAGCATTTTTGCAGCCATTTTGCAACAATCCACTGCAGCCAACGAGTTAAACGCTATATCGTTACAACCTAGAATTTCAAAGGAAGATTATCTAAAAACCATCCACCAATTACAAGCCCATATTCAAAGGGGTGATTGCTATGAGATAAATTTTTGCCAAGAATTTTTTGCCAAAGAAGCGCAGATAAACCCCTTGCATGTGTATAACCAGCTTACAAAAATATCTCCTACCCCATTTGCTTGTTATTATAAACTAAACAACAAATTTTTACTCTGTTCTAGCCCCGAACGCTATATTAAAAAAACCGGGAACCACATCATCTCTCAACCGATTAAAGGTACTGTTAAAAGAGATATTGAAAATGAACAGAACGATGCACTTTTAAAAAAAGAGCTGAGCGAAAATGCAAAAGAAAGAAGCGAAAATGTAATGATTGTGGATATGGTTCGAAACGATCTAAGTAAAATTTGTGCAGAAGGTAGTGTAACAGTAGAAGAATTATTTGGCATTTATTCTTTTCCTCAAGTACACCAAATGATATCGACCATTGCAGGTGAATTACAAGCAGGAACCGATTTCTCCGATCTACTTAAAGCCACATTCCCCATGGGATCTATGACGGGTGCTCCTAAGAGAAAGGTTATGGAGCTAATTGAACAGTATGAGCAAAGTAAAAGAGGCTTGTATGCTGGCTGCGTAGGCTATCTATCGCCTAACAATGATTTCGACTTTAATGTAGTCATTAGAAGTATTTTGTACAACAGTACCACTCAATACTTAAGTTACCATGTAGGAAGTGCCATTACGTATAATAGCCTGCCCGAAAAAGAATATGAAGAGTGTTTATTAAAAGCCGAGGGTATGAATAAAGTATTAATGCCTTTCTAAAGATTAGCCTGCATTTCCCTCTAATAAATGATGAATAGATAGCATTAATATTTCTCCTTTTTTCGATTCAAAAATTGCAAGTTGATCTTTTGGGATACGCATCATAAAGTTGCCTCCCTGCGCCAATGTATTATCAAACCTAGGATTCCACTTATTAAATTGGTTGATGTCTAGGTTTAAAAAATGGCTCACAGTAATTGCATTATACCTACCACTTATTTCAACCAAAGCAGTGGTATTAATTTCCGCTTCACTTAGGTCATTCATAGTGGGCTTCTGACTAGCTTGATTGGCTAGAAAAGCGGTCGTTTCTTCGGCGGTCATAGTAGTAAGCCCTCCGCCTCCTTCAAATAAATAATGTGTAGCAATATATTTTTTTACATGCGTTCTCGTTTCTTCTTTTAGGTAATATTGTAATACCCAAAAATTTCTACTGCCCGAGCGTTCTATGGCCTGTTTTACTCTTCCTGCACCACCATTATACGCAGCAATCACTAGCAGCCAGTCGCCAAATTGATCATATAATTCTTTAATGAGCTTTGCAGCCACCTCCGTACTTTTATAGAAATCTGTTCGCTCATCGGAGAATTTCCCAGTACGCAATCCAAAACGATGCGCTTCGTAATCCATCAACTGCCAAGGGCCCACGGCACCCGCCCAAGATACCAGATTAGATTGTAGATGACTTTCAATAACACTCAAATATTTCAACTCTTTTGGAACACCATTTTGTACAAGAATATGATCATACACATTGAAATAAGGTTTACCCCATGTTTTCATTCGTTCCAATTCTTTGCCTTGTTTACGAACATATTCTTGCACAAAAGAAACAGCCTGTGGATTTAATGCCGTAGTAAACGATTTACCCGAAATAATGTTTCGCTCGGCAATAATACTTTTGAATGCGTCTTTATCATTTACAATGGTATCAAGCAGTTTTTTTTCGGGCATATAATTAGCAGCCTGCACAAAGGCAAAACAGATCAATGCCAATGGCATTAAAAGCAATTTAACTTTAAGGGTATTTATATGGTTGTACCTATTAATGAACATATCTGCTACTAGTGAAAAACAAAATCAATTTCCGACACTATTATCTAAGCTCCAACATAACTTTTGATAGGGCAAGCAAAGTTAGTTCATCGAAATGAGCGGTCATCACTTGCAGCCCAAAAGGCATGCCATTACTATGTTGAAATAAAGGAATAGAAATACCTGGAATACCTACTAAATTGGCATAAACGGTATAAATATCGGCCAAGTACATTTCGATAGGATCACTACTTTTCTCTCCAATTTTAAATGCGGTTGTTGGAACCGTTGGGGAGATGATAGCATCGTATTTCGAAAAGATTTCTTTTGTTTGTTGGTATAATATTCTTCGAACTTGTTGTGCTTTTGTAAAATAGGCATCATAGTATCCGGCACTTAATACAAAGGTTCCCAACAAAATTCTTTTCTGCACTTCTCTACCAAAACCCTCGCTACGACTTTTTTTGTAGAGCTCATTCAAATCGTCGCCCTGGATTAAAGGTGCCCGATAACCGTATTTTACCCCATCAAATCTAGATAAGTTACTAGATGCTTCTGCTGTAGTAAGAATATAGTATACCGGTACAATATAATCGAGCAGACTAAATTCTATGGGCTCCACTGTATGTCCTGCTGCTTGTAAAGAATGGATATACGACCGTATATTGTTAGTGATTTCGAGATCCAATCCTGGATGTTCTAATGCCTCTTTAAAATAGGCAATACGGTAGCTTTTTTTCTGCTCCGTTAAGTGAGCAGTATAAGCAGGAACTTCTTGTTGCGAAACAGTACTATCAAAGTCATCCGCACCTGCCATCACTTCCAGGGCTAATGCAGCATCTTCGATGGTATTGGCGAAAATACCAATTTGATCGAAAGAAGAAGCATAGGCAATTAATCCATATCGCGATATTCTGCCATAAGTAGGCTTTAAACCTATTACCCCACAAAAGTCTGCAGGTTGGCGTACAGAGCCTCCTGTATCGCTTCCTAGGCTAATCATACATAGTCCGGCCTGCAGGGCAACAGCCGAGCCGCCAGAAGATCCACCAGGCACTCGGCTTTCATCCAAAGAATTTAATACTTTCCCAAAGGCCGAGTTTTCGTTACTGCTTCCCATAGCAAACTCATCGCAATTATTACGACCAATAATAATGGCATCTTCGGCTAATAATTTTTCAATAGCGGTAGCATGATAGATAGAAGTGAACCCTTCAAGTATATGCGATGCCGCAGAAACTTTATGCCCTTTATAGCAGATAACATCTTTGATCGCCACTACTACCCCATGCAGTTTTCCCAAGGGCTTACCAGCAGCTCTTTTTGCGTCTAAGGAACTAGCACGTTCTAAAGCTTCAGCTGCAAATACTTCAAGAAAAGCATTCAAATGCTGATTCTCTTCTATTTCGGCCAAATAATAGGCCGTAGCTATTTTGCATCCCTCAGGATGGGTAGCTAGAAATTGATGATATTCTTGAATGGAATTAAATGAAAACAACTGTTCTAATTTTTATGGTTAATTAGCTCCAATCAGCCTCTTTTTCTAATTTTTCTTTTCTCTCTACTTTAAGACAAAGCAGGATACTTATCTCGTATAAAAGCACCAAGGGAATGGTACATATAATTTGACTAAGCATATCGGGAGGGGTAATGATCCCTGCCAATATCAGCATAATTAAAATCGCGTATTTGCGCACACTGCGTAAATAGGAAGCAGTTACGACCCCTATTTTAGCAAGGAAAAACATCACTAAGGGCAGTTGAAAGGCCAGGCCTGCACCTAATATCAATGGCACGATGGTATTAAAATAACTAGCGATTGTCCATTTATTTTCAATGTTATCGTCTAACGAAAAATTAGAAAAGAAATTAATCGTGTAAGGGGCAATCACAAAATAACCAAATAAAGTGCCTATAAAGAATAATACAGAAACCCAAAAAATGACACCTCGGGTATTTTGTAATTCTTTTCTATTTAAGGCTGGTTTAATAAAATTCCAAAATTGAAGGAATACATAAGGAAATGCGAGAATAAAGCCCCCAATTAATATGATATTAAAATATACCCCAAACTGACCAGACACGGTATTACTCTGCATTTTTACACTCACTTGTTCCATGCAAAGCTTGGAACCCAAACCCAATTTCTGGCTCATATGGCACAAAAAAGTGTAGGTAGGAAAATCTTTATGTGTAGGCCCCATTAAAATTTTTCTTACAATAAAATTATTATAGATAGCCACCACTATAGCGCCTATTACAATTGCAAAAGCCGACCTAAAGAGATGTGCTCTTAATGCATCTAAATGCTGAATAAAAGACATCTCTGCTTTTGAGTCGTCGGAAGAATTTCTATTAAATAATTTCATTACAATTCAAGTACAGGAAGGAGTTAAAATTATTGCAAATAAAACAAAACCCCGCATAAATTAATTGCGAGGTTTTAATTTTTTTTAGAAACCAATGTGTTAGGACAGTTACGCCACCTAATATTATTTATTAGTCGTGTTATTGTTGTCTTTATTAGTTGAAGTTTCACTAATGTGATCTTCAATTTCTTTTTTCACATTGTTTTTAGCATCATTGAATTCTCGGATACCTTTTCCAAGGCCATGCATTAATTCAGGTATTTTTTTACCCCCGAACATCAGCAATATGAACAATCCAATAATAATGATATGTCCACCACTAAATAAATCTCCCATAACTTGGTGTTTTAATTAGGTTGTAAGATAAAACAAAAATACCAGCAAAAAATAATTTTACGTGACAGCTTTTGTTAAAGAACCTGCTATTAATAGCGTTTTTCCTTAATACGGGCACTTTTACCACTTCTTTCACGAAGGTAATAAAGTTTAGCACGACGTACTTTACCTACTTTATTCAATAATACCGAATCAACATTTGGTGAAAAGAACGGAAATAAACGTTCTACACCCACGCCATCTGATATCTTACGAACGGTAAAAGAGGCGGTTCCTCCAGTGCCTTGTAGTTTAACTACATCGCCACGGAAGCTTTGGATACGCTCTTTTCCCCCTTCAACAATTTTATAATTTACAGTAACATTATCCCCAGCTTTAAACTTAGGATAATCTTTTTTACCTGTTAACTGATCATGTACAAACTGAACTGCTTCGCTCATAACTTTAATTTTTTGCGGACGGCAAAGGTAATGGAAAATTTGAAATTTCAAATTTCAAATTCTAAATTATTTACCGAGCTAGGTTTACTGCTCTTTTTTCTCTGATTACGGTTACCTTAATTTGACCAGGATAGGTCATTTCGGTTTGAATTTTTTGTGCTATTTCGAAGCTTAGTTTATCGCTATCGCCATCGGTTACTTTATCGGCCTCCACAATAACGCGTAATTCACGTCCAGCTTGGATAGCATACGCTTTTTCAACACCCTGATAATCCATGGCTAATTTCTCAAGATCTTTAATTCTTTGCAGGTATTGCTGCATAATTTCACGTCTAGCACCTGGCCTTGCACCGCTAATGGCATCGCAAGCCTGGATAATAGGAGAAATAACATATTGCATCTCCATTTCGTCGTGATGCGCGCCGATGGCATTCACAATCGCAGGTATTTCGCCATATTTTTCAGCCAATTTTGCACCAAGTAAAGCATGACTAAGTTCTGTTTCCTCGTCGGGCACTTTACCTATATCGTGCAATAATCCGGCGCGCTTAGCTAGTTTAGGGTTTAAACCAAGTTCAGCAGCCATGATACCGCACAAATTAGCCGTTTCGCGGCTATGCATTAATAAGTTCTGACCATAAGAAGAACGGAAACGCATTCTTCCTACCATGCGTATCAACTCTTTATGTAATCCATGAATCCCTAACTCTAAAACGGTACGTTCGCCAATCTCTGCTACTTGCTCATCTAGTTGCTTACGTGTTTTTTCTACTACTTCCTCAATACGGGCCGGGTGAATACGACCATCGGCTATTAAGCGCTGCAAGCTTAAGCGAGCCACTTCTCTACGCAAGGGATCGAATGAAGAAAGTACAATGGCTTCGGGTGTATCATCCACAATTAAATCTACCCCGGTGGCAGCTTCCAGTGCCCTAATATTTCTACCTTCTCTACCAATGATCTGTCCTTTAATCTCGTCTGTTTCAAGATTAAATACACTCACGGTATTTTCGATGGTTTGCTCTGCAGCAGTACGTTGAATGGTTTGAATGACTATTTTGCGGGCTTCTTTATTGGCTTTCAGCTTCGCTTCTTCAATAATTTCTTGCTGTAATCCAAGGGCTTGTGTTTGCGCCTCATGTTTCAAGCTTTCAATTAGCTGCGCCTTCGCCTCTTCAGCACTTAGATTGGCTACTTTCTCCAAGCGGCGAATATGCTCTTCTTGGTGCTTTTCAAGCTCGGTGCGCTTATGATTGACTAATTCGATCTGACGATTCAGATTTTCTTTAATCACCTCATTTTCTTTCAATTGCTTGTCTAAAGCAATCTCTTTCTGGTTGGTTGTAACCTCTTTTTGCTTAATACGGCTTTCGGCTTCACCCATTTTCCGGTTACGTTCCATGATATCCTTGTCGTAATCGGATTTTAACTGAACATACTTTTCTTTGGCTTCAAGCTGTTTTTCCTTTTTAATGGTTTCAGCCCTTAATTCAGCCTCTTTTAGAATGTTTTTTGCAAGTAATTCTGCGTCTTCAATCTGTTTTTTGGTGTCTTTAGCAAAGATAAATCTGCCCGCTATTACACCCACAATTAGTGCTACTACACCAATTATAATTAATAAAACCGTTTGGTCCATGTTGTTCGAATGTTTTTAAATAGTTCACAATCTATATACCTCTTTCACATCTCATCATTTTCTGAAAATGTGCAGTAATCCACGAAGATAAATAAATATATAAAGTGAAAGGGAAGGAAACTGAATTAATTCCGCAATTAGTGTTAAAACTACCTTTACACTAGGGAATTAATGCCTTGTCTAACAAAGATTGGATGTTAGCCAACTGTGCCATCGTTGTTTCTTGCTCGTCAGTTTGGCTTTTTGGAATGGTTTGCTCGGTAGCAAACCATAGTAACACCATCGAAACATAGTCCTGCATATCTTTCCCGGCAAAATTATTCTTAAACTCAAACACTTTTTCGTTAATGAGTTTAACCGTTTTTCTTACCAATTCCTCATCGGAAGCCTTAATTTTTAGCCTATAATTTCGGTCTGCAATAATAACATTGATAGGTATAAGTTCTGCCATTTTATGCGGTATTCAATAGTGAAATACATTGATCAATTTCTTTTAGATAGGCTGTAATTCTTTTACTTAGCATCATTTTATCTTCCTCACTCCAGCTGTCCAACCCTACTTTTAATACTTCCACTTTTTGTTGTAGCTGCTGTAATTGAGTAGCTTGATCATCTACTAGCAGCTTCGACTTTTCCAACTCTTTTTTAAGTTGTGCATTTTCTTTTTGCATCACAAAATGCACTTTCAGCAATTGCTGAAGCTTCTCTTGAATGTTTTTTAGCTGACTGTCTAATTGTTCGCTCATGCTATGCTTTATGCTGGTTGACTACCTTCGAATCATTTACCATTACCCCCTATTTTCTTATTTCAGCCCCCAATTCTTTTTCAAACTGTTCTATTAATTGGTGCACCATACTATCAATCTCCTTATCTGTCATGGTTTTTTCTTCATCTAAAAAAATAAAGCTTACTGCCATTGATTTTTTATTTGTACCCAATTTATCACTCTCGAATACATCGAATAAGCGCATAGATTGTAGTTTATGCAATTTAGCCTTCTTTACAACTGTCTCGATGGCCTCATAGCTCGTATTTGAGCTAACTACAAGTGCCAAGTCGCGTTGAACAGGGGGAAATTTAGACACTTCCTTATAAACCATCTTTTGCTTTTCTACCTTAGCAAGAATGGCTAAAAAATTAAAATCAATAAAATAAACAGGTTGCTTAATATCGAAAGCGGTTAGCTGTTTTTTGCTAACCTCGATTATTTTACCCATGGCCTTTTTCCCACTAAATACATTGATATTTAATTGGTTATCATCCTCCTTTTGAAAGCTAATCTCTTCAATGCCACATAAACTAAGTATCGCTTCTGTTAAGCCCTTTGCCTTATAGAAATCTTGTTGCTTGGCTTTCTCTTTCCACAACGATTCATGGTTGAATCCAGAAAGGTATATCGATAAGTGTTCCTCTTCTTTATACTCTCCAATAGCATTGCTAGCATAGGTTTTTCCGAATTCGAAGCACTGTAGGTTATTGTTTTTTCGATTCAAATTATAAGCAATAATTTCTAAGCCCGTTTCTAGCATGGTTGGTCGAAGTACATCTAAATCGGCACTTAGGTTATTGATCATTTTTACAGTAGTCTGTAATGTTTCTTCACTAAAATATTTACTATTGGTAATAGAGTTGGTAAATATTTCGTTGCATCCTTGTCCTACTAAATAATTGGCAATTTTCTCTTTCAATACTTCTTTGGAACCAGATTGATCGATGGAGGGAGAAATGGTGATAGAAGTAGGAATATCAATATGATCCAACCCATCAATTCTCACTATTTCTTCTACTAAATCGGCTGGCAGGCTAATATCGGGCTTACAGAAAGGTACGATTACCCTCAATTCATCGAGCCCCTCTTTTGCTACTTCAAAGCCTAAACTAGTCAGAATTCTTTTTACTGCATCGGGATGATAATTTTTACCGCTTAGCTTTTTTAAATAGTGATATTTAATGGCCACTTCCACCGGCAGTTTAGGCACAGGATATACATCTGTAATATCCGAACTAATTTCTCCACCTGCAATTTCTTTCATTAATAAAGCCGCACGCTTGAGTACATTTAGGGTGTTTGAAATATCTACCCCTTTCTCGAACCTAGTAGCCGCATCGGTTCTCAAGCCATGCTTTAGCGATGTTTTACGAATGGCTATTGGATTAAAACAGGCAGTTTCGAGAAAAATATTTTTAGTTGTTGCTTTAACCCCACTCTGCCATCCGCCAAAAACACCCCCCATACACATGGGTTCGCCATTGCCATTACAAATCATTAGATCGGAGGCCGTTAATTTTCTTTCTTTTTCGTCTAAGGTCACAAATGGAGTGCCTTCGGGTAGGTTTTTTACGATAATTTGTTGCCCTTTAATTTCATCTGCATCAAAAGCATGTAAGGGCTGTCCTGTTTCATGAAGAATATAATTGGTAAGGTCTACAATATTATTAATAGAACGTACCCCAATAGCCAGCAATTTGTTTTTAAGCCATTGTGGCGAATCTTTCACTGTAACATTGGTAAGGCTTACCCCGGCATAACGAAGGCAATCATTCGTGTTCTCTACGCGAATCTTGATGCCTAATTTATGGGTATCGGCTTTAAACGAATTATTGAACGGGCTTTTTGATTTTACTTCTTTTTTATTATGATGCGTCAAATACGCACATACATCTTTGGCAACACCTAGATGACTCATTGCATCCATACGATTAGGTGTTAAGCCTATTTCAAAAATATAATCGCTATAAGGCCTAAAGTATTCCGATGCTGGCGAACCCACCACCACCTCATTGGGTAATACTAGAATACCCTCATGACTGCTACCAATACCAATTTCATCTTCGGCACAGATCATTCCAAAACTTTCTTCGCCACGTATTTTTGCCACACGCATCGTTAAGGGCTCTCCTGTTGATGGATAAATAGTAGTGCCTACGGTTGCAATCACCACTTTTTGGCCTACTGCCACATTGGTCGCCCCACAAACCACCTGCAAGATACCAGCAGCGCCTACATCAACTTTTGTAATTTTTAATTTATCGGCATTAGGATGCTGATTACATTCTAGAACCTGACCTATGAGTAATCCTGCTAATCCACCCTTAATAGTTTCGTATTTTTCTAAGCTTTCTACCTCTAATCCTATAGAAGTAAGAATTTTAGAAAGCCTTTCGGGTTCTATCGTTTCGGGAAGATATTCGCTCAACCAATTATAACTAATCGTCATTTTTCTTTCACTTGTTGTGCTGCAAATATATACTACAGCAACTAAGATTTACATATTGCCCCTAGGATAATAACATATTGCCTATTTAAGGCAATAAAACTAGGGGCTATTTAAGAATATTAGCCCTAATAAAGTGTCAAATAAATGGTGGACCTTTGCTAATTCATATACATGCAATGGGTGGGTGGATATATCACCCATCTGCTTAAATAGCTAATAAAATGAATTGAATACCACCTTATTCGAGACTTGTTCGAGATTTGTTTAGCATTTGAAACTATTTACCAGAAGAAGTCTCGAAAAATTCTCGAATAAGTATTGAATAAGAAGGGTTTAAAGTAAGTATGAGGAAGTTTGAGCGCTTAAAATTGTCTTGTACTAATAAAGCATGGTGCTTTAGCCTATCAGTAAGCTGCTAATAATTTTACGCAACCGGTTGACATACTTTTCAAGATCCTTTATAATAAATTTACAGCCCCAAGTTTGATAGGAGCATCTGTACAGGTACAAAAAAAATATACAATAAGTGGCTCCGACTTATAGCAAGGTTTTAATATAAAAGGAATGGCTTTATCCCATTTAGAACTAAAGATTAAAAGAAATTATATAGCGCATAAAAGCGATGTTAGGCCTTGATTAACAACTTAGGCATTATGAATCCAATTATTTGGTATTTATAATTTTTTTCTCTACCTAATAAGCATTGTAAATAAGCACAAAAATATTTTATTAATCATAACCTCGGCGGCTACTTTATTCGCAATTTTTTTTATAGTCAATAATTAGTCTGGCCTACATGCTATACCATTTAGCATGTTAGCATCACTACTGCTGAATGAATTCAAAAAAATATTAAAAAAACGTTCCCGATCAGTAGCTCACATATCATAGAAATCAAAGTCGATAGCGAATTGAGGAGGATGCTATTATGGTATATTATTTAAAGTTCTATACTAATAATTTTATTGCCAATTGCGTTGGTAGTATATTTATAGTTCCATGGATTACCTTAAAGAATACAGAAGTTTTATTAATAGCCATTACCTAAGCGAGGGGGTACGAAAAACAATTGGCATTTTGTTGCCTGCCCTTATTTTAGGCCATTTTAATTTGCTACAAATTGGCATGACCTTATCGTTGGGAGCGCTATGTGTTAGCATGACCGATAATCCTGGACCTATTCTTCACCGCATAAATGGGCTAATTGTTTGTAACGCCATCATTTTTATATTGGCCATTATTACTGGTTTTATTAACCATATTCACTGGCTCTTTGCACTATTATTGCCCTTATTTTGTTTTATATTTTCGATGATTGGCGTTTACGGCACCAGGGCCACGTCGATTGGGATTGGCGCCCTACTCATTATTGTATTACAAACTGTTCATCGTTATGAGGGCTGGTCGATCCTTTACAATGGTTTATACCTATTGGCCGGAGGTAGCTGGTATTTTTTACTTTGTATGATCCTGCATCGTATTAGGCCCTTTAAATTAACGCAACAAGCCCTAGGCGACTATATGCTTGCTACTGCCGATTATTTAAGAGCTAAAGCTACCCTTTACGAAGATAATTTTGATGATAATAAGAGTAAAGAACTTTTGTTAAACAAACAAATTGCAGCCCAAGAAAAACAAGATCTAGCAACTGAATTAATTTTTAAAACAAGAAATATTGTTAAAGAATCTACCCTTACCGGTCGCATATTGGTGATGGGATACCTCGACACAACCGATCTATTCCAGACCGCTATGTCGTCGCATCAGGATTATAAAAAATTACACGAACACTTTGAATCAAGCGGCATCTTATCGGAATATCGAACACTTATTCTATTATTGGCTACCGAATTAGATGAAATTGGTATTGCCATGCAAAGTGGCAAAAAATCGATCTACAACAACGAAATAGATACCCTTATTTTATTGGAACGAGAACATTTACAAGAATTGCGTTTGACTATTTTAGAAGCATCGAATGTGGATGTGTTTATTAGCCTCAAACATATTTTAGATAGCATCGACGATATAGCAAATCGTATTAGAACTTTACACCAATATACCTCCTACGACGAAAAATTAAAAAGAAAGAAATTACAAACAGTAGACCCTGAAGATTATATCTCACACCAAGCGTTAGAACCAAAATTGTTAATAGATAATTTATCGTTTCATTCTAATATTTTTAGACATTCCCTACGAATTGCATTGGCGGCATTAGCGGCTTATTTAATTGGCCAACTATTTCCAATTGGCCATAGCTATTGGATTTTATTAACCGTGATTGTTATTCTAAAGCCGGGTTATAGCCTTACAAAAAAACGAAATTACGAACGCCTATTGGGAACACTCTTGGGTGCTGCGCTGGGGGTACTCTTTCTCTATTTTATTAAAGACGAAACAGCCATACTCATCTTATTAGCCCTCAGCATGATTGGTGCTTACAGCTTTATTCGCATTAATTACTTAGTTAGTGTTGCTTTGATTACTTTGTATGTATTACTATTATTTCATTTACTAGATGCAAAAGATTACAAATCGATCTTCGCCGACAGAATCATAGATACCATTGCAGGATCAGCACTCGCTTTTGTTTTTAGTTATCTATTATCGCCCATTTGGGAACATAAACGCATCAACCGTTTTATTGGTAGCATTATTCATGACAACCAAGAATACTATACACAGATCGCTAGCCTATTTATAGGAAGCGCCTACCTAAAAACCCAAACACGTATTGCAAGAAAAAACAGTCTGGTGTCGCTAGCCAACTTATCGGATGCTTTTAACCAAATGCTATCAGAACCAAAGCGTAAACAAAAAAACATAGAACAAATACACCAATTAGTGGTCGCGAATCATATGCTCACATCGCATATTGCAACACTTGCCTCCTATGCGGATAAACTAGATCCTGAATTTATTACAGACGACTATCAACCATTACTGATACTTACTAAATATCACTTGGCAAGAGCAATAGCATTCATAGAACATAAAGAAATAAAGAGCGAGAATAATTTAATAGATCCTTCTCAAACGCGCTTACTAGATAAACGAATCAACACCTTACTGCATATTCGTGGGGAAGAATTAAAACAAGGAAAAATAGAAACTGATACCAGAAAAATACTATCAGAGTTTAAATCTATTGCCGACCAATTCTACTTCATTTATAAAATATCGATTGACATCGAAAAAATAAGTGCAAAAATGATAGACGCAGATGAATCATTGAGTAACCAATAGCAACAAAGATTTTGTACTCATCTACTGTAAGTGCAAGATTCAAAATAACCCCGTTGGTATACATTCATTAGACTTTAGCCATAACTATTTCCTTTTTGCCTTATCCCATAAAACCGTTTGACTAGAAAAGAGATACCGAAACATACCGAGCAACATTGCATAGTTCATAAACACAAAATAAAAAGGAATAAAAAGCACTTTACGCTTCATTTGCTTGTTTGCCAAGAAAGCTCCTAAAAAGGCGAACATATAAAAGCAAATCTGTAGAAATAATAAAATGTAGAATATCTCGGAACGATTCGCTAAACATATCAACACATTGAAGCAAAATAATATAATCATTAAAAAAGGCGTTATAGCCCAGCGCAATAAACGATGACTGATATACTGAAAACTCAATAATGGATAGTGAAAAGGATTTAATAATTTTTTAGTCCGCACCAACGACTGTATGGCGCCTGCCGCTATTCGGACCTTACGCTTTAATTCTTCCTTTACATTTTCGGAAGTCGTTTCTGTAGCATAGGCATCGGGATCATACGCAATTTGATATCCTTCTAAGGCAATATTCATGGAGATCATAAAATCGTCGAGCAAAGTATCTGGTGGAATCGATTTGTATAATGCGCTACGAATACTATACAATTCGCCAGCAGCACCTACTACAGAATTTAAAGCGTAATCCCATTTCTTTAAAATAGATTCATACTTCCAATAAAACCCTTCGCCCGAACTGGCATCCGACAGACCATCTACTTGCACCCTCTTTTCGCCAGAGACTGCACCTACGCGTGGATTTATATAATGCCGTGCTAACTTTAACAATGCCTCTTTATTTAATAGCGCATTCGCATCGCTAAAGACTACCAACTCGGTATCTACTGCTGCAATAGCCCGTTCAATAGCCCTCACTTTCCCCTCCCGACTGTCTTGATGCATAAGTCTAATTTGGGGGTACTTTGCTATAATCAGATTGGTACCATCGGTAGATCCGTCAGTAATAAAAATAATTTTTAACTGCTCTTTTGGATATTGGAGTAATAAGGTATTACTGATTTTTTCTTCAATAATCGGCGCTTCATTATAAGCAGCAACAATTAGAGTAATGGAAGGCGTAATCACTAGTTCGTCGATATCAACCTCCTTAATAAATAGTTGCTTTAGCTTTATCAGTACATAAAGTAAAAGCCCATAGCCAATATAGGTATAGAAAATAATAAAGAGTATTACCCAGAAGCTAAATTTCATACTACTTATTTAATAACGATTACCCAATAGTATCGTTCATGGATGGTAATTCAACCACCCACCTCAACTAGGAATGAAAAAGAAATTTATTTCTTCCTGATGGGTGTATTCCTTCAACTCATTTTTTTGAAACACTTTTACGGAATAGCCATTTTTTTTAAAAAAGTCAATACAAGCCCCACGAACTTCATTACTCCATAGTTCTGTATATACAATGGGCTTATGTTTATTTATTAATTCTCTAGCACCCTTTAATACCTCAAACTCATAATTTTCTACATCCATTTTAATAGCAACAATAGATTGTTTGCTATCCATAAATAGCGCATCATCTAATTTGGCAATGGGAACCGTATATAAAATATTGGTAGCTTCGTTTTCGGAAGCATCCTGCTGTAGAATATGGCATAAGCCCTGATACCTTACATTTTCGATAATGGGTAATGCCATTTTAATTTCGCCATTCTTATTCCCTACCGCAGTTTCTATCAAGGTTACATTGCTAATCTTACAGCTATTCATTATCCTTTTAAATGTAAGGATATTACTAGGTATAGGCTCAAATGCATAGATGCTCGAACGAGGAAATTTTCTAGCCAATAAAACACTCATTACGCCAATATTTGCACCAATATCTAGAATAATGCCATCGCTTGGCACCAGCTGCATAAAGTGAACAAAGCTCTTTTCGTAATGGCCAAAACCCATTCGCGTAATACAAAATTTTGCAAATACAAAAAGATAATGATGATACCCCATTATCTTTTGTAAGCAAAATTTTAATTTACGCTCTAGCATATGAATTAGTTATATAAGAATGCATGCTTTGATCATTCAAAGTAACAAGAAAATAGCGAGGATGAATAACAGATATTCGCTATTAAGGAATATTGCAGCTACTAAATAATGTTGGCTTATTTCTTTCTTGCATTTGCCATGTATGTTTTTGTTGTACATTAGCTTTGTGTATATTTTACATAACATCACTATTCTAAACGATTGCTATGGCATTAAATCATTCAAATACTACTTTATTGAGTAGTAGTAAGCCCAACTTAAGTTTTTGGAAAATATGGAACATTAGTTTTGGTTTTCTAGGTGTACAAATAGGCTACTCGCTTCAAAATGCCAATACTAGTCGAATTTTATCGGCAATAGGTGCCGATCCACATCATTTAAGTTTATTTTGGCTTGCAGCGCCATTGGCAGGGCTAATTGTGCAGCCAATAGTAGGCTTATCGAGCGATAAAACATGGACACGCCTAGGGCGCAGAATCCCTTTTATTTTGGGTGGATCGATTGTGTCGGCAATGGCCATGTTTTTCATGCCCAACTCTGAACATTTTGCACAATTATTGCCTGCCTTATTTTTTGGAGCTATGATGCTATTACTCATGGATACCTCCTTTAATGTTACCATGCAGCCATTTAGAGCATTGGTGAGCGATATGGTGCCGGAAAGTCAACACAATAAAGGATATGCGATTCAAAGTTTCTTAATTAATACTGGTGCGTTTATTGGCTCGATGCTGCCCTATGTTTTAACTAACCTATTTCATGTAGCCAATGAACCGGGTGTTGGAGAGAAAGTAGCACCCACCGTAATTTGGGCATTTTATTTTGGCGGCGGCGCTTTACTATTCAGTGTTTTATGGACTGCTTTCCGAACCAAAGAATATGCACCTGCAGAATATGCAAAGTATAATAACTTGGATGAGGAAGAAAAAGAAAAGACTTCCTTCTTGGATCTACTAAAAAATATTCCTGCTACTATGTGGCAACTATCAGCCACTCAATTTTTTTCTTGGTTTGCCCTATTCTTAATGTGGGTATACACAACACAAGCGATAGCACAAAATATATGGCATACAACCGATCCACATTCTAAATTATTTAATGATGCAGGCGATTGGACAGGCGTCATATTTGCAGCTTATAGCCTATTTGCAGCGCTCTATTCGCTTGTGCTGACCCCCTTAGCCAATAAGTTTGGACGTAAAAACATATACACGCTTTCGCTAATTGCTGGGGGCATTGGATTAATTTCAATGCTGTTCATCACCAACAAAAATTGGTTATTACTTCCAATGATTGGTGTAGGCATTTCATGGGCAGCTATCTTGTCATTACCCTATGCAATTCTTTCGTCTTCCTTACCCCCAAGAAAAACAGGAGTCTATATGGGTATTTTTAATGCCACAATTACTATTCCGCAAATTGCAGCTGGATTATTTGGAGGCCTAGTATTAACAGCTGCTGGCGAAAAGCCTATGAACGTAATTGTTATTGCCGGCATTTCGATGATCATAGCTGGCATTTTTGCAAAAACGCTGATTCAAACTAAAGAATAAATTTTCCGATACCCCTCTAATTTTTTTATTCAGAAAACTGCTAAAATAATTTAGCAGTTTTTTCGTTATTACAGTATCTGTTTGAATAGAAAACCATTTCGATTCTGGTGGCGTCATTTCATTTTACAAGAATGGTGTATATTTAATACATAATCCTTCAACTTTTACATACCATGAAAAATATAGCCCTATTATTTCTAGTGATGATGACCAGCTTATTTTTTGCCCAGGCACAAGACTTTGGACAAATAGTGGCTGGGGCTGTAAAAGATGGAAATAAATATGCAGCTGATTATTTAAGGCCTTTTGGAGAGGGAGAAATTTATAACTTATCAAGAGGCTGGTATAGTACTGCTAAAGCACATAAGTTATTAGGTGTTGATATTTCGATTAATGCACAATTTGCCATCGTACCATCGGGTAAGGAAAATTTCACCTTCAACAATTCGGATTATACCTCATTTAAATTAAATGGAAGCAATACTTCTGCATCGCTACCCACATTTGTAGGTGGATCCTCTTCGCAAGTAATCAATGTAACTACTACTGCAAATGGCCAAAATGTAACCACTAGCTTTACCGCACCAAGTGGTATTGGCGACAACCTAAAAAAGAACTTATCCTTTTTACCTACTGCATCTCCTTTGCCGATTGCTCAAGTTGGCGTTGGCTTATTAAAGCATACAGATATTAAGATTCGCTATCTTCCAAAAAAGAATTTCAATGACATTGAAATAGGGGTGATGGGATTAGCTATTCAGCATGAATTTTCGGACTACCTCCCTTTCATTAAAAAAGTTCCCTTCTTACACTTATCTGCTTTAGCAGGATACAGTTCAATAGACGCTAGCTACAAACCAAGCTTTGGCACCAACGCCTCTGTACAAAGTACAGATGCAGTTGCAGTCTATAAAATATCAAGCTTCACTTTGCAGGGAATTGCTTCTGCTAAGTTTGCATTATTCGAAATATATGCCGCAATAGGATACTCGAAAGGTAGTTCGACGGTAGATTTGAATGGGAATTATAGCATTACCTACAAAACAGGAAATTTGCCTCCCAATGACAAAGTAATAATCAATCAAAAAGACCCTATTGCGCTTTCGTATGATGGTGGGGGTGTATCAAATACAGTAGGCTTTAGGCTAAACATTTTGATCTTAAAAATATATGCCGACTATACTTTTGCAAAATACAATACAATGGGTGTAGGCATGGCACTCTCTTTTAGATAATGCGCTTCGTATCAAAATCAATGAGCACTAATGAATATTAGCGCCCATTAATTATATAGATTATTTTCTTAATTCAAAAATAGAAGTTGTTTTTGCAGGAACAGTTATGGTACCAATCTCATTCAACGACTCCTGTGTGATAATATTTACAGCCCCCTGATATCCATTGAGTCGTTCAACAAAACGCTTTGTATCTAATTTCTCTTCTTTTTCGTTAGTATTCACAATAACCATGATGGTTTGTTGATGGTTATACCTAAAATAGACATACAGGCCATTCTCGGGCACATATTGCATTAACTGACCAGTTTGTAAGGCTGCGCTATTTTTGCGAAAATTGGCCAGTTTTTTTACATACGTAAACGCTTCGTTTTCGCTTGCTGTTCTACCAGATGCCGTAAACTTATTAACAGGATCCGTTTTCCATCCTCCCGGAAAATCAGATCGTACCAACCCATCGGGATTAGAGAAGTTTTTCATTAAGATCTCTGTACCATAATATATTTCAGGTATACCCCTCAAAGTAAAAAGCATTGCTAAACCTGATTTATATTTTCCTATATCTTCTCCAACCAAGGAAAAATAGCGGCTCATATCATGGTTATCCATAAAGATGGCATTTCTTGTTGCATCTTTATATACAAAGTCGTAGGCCAATACACTATACAATCGATTGACGCCCTCGTTCCATCCAAATTTCCCATTTAAGGTTTCATAAATAGCATCTTTCACTGCCACATCTGTGATACCTTGTAAGTGGGTATCAAATCCACGACTAATGGTATTCCCTTCGGTAAAAGCGGCTTGATTAATCACCCCATTCACTAAAGTTTCACCAAATACACTGAGCTTAGGAAATTCGGCTTTAATATCCAAAGCCCAATTGGCCATATAAGTAGGATCGTTATAAGGATAAGTATCCAAACGCAAGCCATCAATACCCGCATATTCGATCCACCATATATGATTCTGTGTAAGATAATGTTGAACAAAAATATTGTTCTGATTTAAGTCGGGCATTGATTTTACAAACCAGCCATCTAGCATTTGCTTTTTGTCGGAAGGGGCACCATGCGGATCCATTAATGTTTGATCTCGATAGTTTGTTTGCGTATATGAAGGCCACTGGTGTAACCAACTTTGCATGGGTAGATCTTTCATCATCCAATGATCGCTACCAATATGATTATGCACCACATCTTTCATTACTTTTAATCCGGCAGCATGACATTTTTCTACAAATGTTTTATACAACTCGTTGGTGCCATAACGCGGATCTATTTTATAATGATCGGTTGCAGCATAGCCATGGTAGGATGCATGCTGCATATCATTTTCAATCTCTGGTGTACACCAAATAGTTGTAATACCCAAGTCCTTCAAGTAGTCTAGATGATCAATGATACCCTGTAAATCGCCCCCATGCCTCGAATACATAGAATCTCTATTCATCCGCATCTCTCTCATCCCTTTTACAATGTCATTACTAGTATCGCCATTGGAAAAGCGATCGGGCATAATTAAATAAATAAGATCTTTACTCGTAACACCCTGATGATTGCTAGCAGATAGATTGCGCTGCTGAAATGCATATGGATATATGATTGTTTTTTTTCCGGCGATAGTAAACAGTATATCACAAGTACCTGGCTTTGCAGAAGGGGCAATTTTAAGGTCAAGAAACAAGTAGTTGGGGTTTTCCACTTTGTTAACTTTAACAAGTTGAACCCCCGGAAAATGGATACTTACATTGCGTTCTGAAATTTTATTTCCATGAACAAGTAGTTGAAGATTTGGATTTTTCATACCTACCCACCAAGAGCCTGGTTCTATTCTTTCTAGATCGGGAATTTGTGCCGATAAACGCATGGCTATCATAAAGAAGCCTAATAAAATGACATTTTTTTTCATTTTGAATTAAAAATTATAATTAATAATTTAGTGACAATTACTTTAGATCCATTATAAGTTCACTCGCTTTTAGTCCAATTGATTTTGCTAGTATTTTTATGGTCCCCCCTTTATTTCCAACTCTTAAAACAATACTAGCAATACCCGCTTCTGCAGGCATATTGTTGAGTCCAATGATTTCCCCATCACCTAAAACGGAAAATTGTACCAAATTTTTAGCCCCTGGAATAAGGGTACCCTTGTCATCGGCGATGGTTGCATGCACAAACACAAGGTCGTTATACCCAGCCACCAACTTCTTTCCACTCTCATCCATATCCATTCTAATTTGACTAGCTACGGAGGCTGTTTTTTGCTGTTTCAATACAACCTTTTTATGATTGATATAGCCCACTGCAGTCAATATTCCCGGTTGAAATGATGCAAGATGAAAAGTAAAAGGAGGATGCTTTAAATTAGTAGAATATAGACCTTGATCGGGTCTTTGCTTTGCAATGGATTTGCCGTTGAGCATTAATTCAACCTCCTCGCAATTACTGTACACCTTTACTAATGTATCGGCACTATTTTGCCAGTAATTGGCAATAAATAACATGGGTTGATTGAATGGGCTATTTTTATTGATAATAGGATCGACCTGACTTTGATAAAAATAAAAAGAGAACTTAGGTAAGCGAAATAGGTCCATAATGCCCGATGATTCTATGTCGTTGGCATAGCCTCGTTTATAATCAAACATCAACCAATTGGCATCACCAATCGATTTGCCGTATAAATTATCGTTATGTGCCTCTTGAAAATTTAGTGCTTGTTGTAGCATACCTTTCTCCCCTGCTGTTCTGAGTTGCCTAGATGTTCTTTCTTCGGAGCTAAGGTCTTTAAATTCTTTTTGATTGAATCCTGCATTCTGTGCATAATACTCCCAATCGCCATACTCAGCAATCAATAATGGTTTTTCTTTATTATATTTTTTCCAATAATCAGGCGCTTTAGCATGCTGGCGTGCGGGTAAAAAAACATCATATACATCATCTATCCAACCTGCACTATACACATTATTAAAAGGAAGTTCTTCATGAACAATCTGGTGAGCCTTTTGCATGAAATCCTTCTTCATGCCAGATTCATTTAAAGAGGCTTCCCATAAAATAATGGAAGGGTGATTTCGGTCTCTATGAATCATATCTTTTAGGTTCTGGAAACTGTTTTCTTGAAAAATTTGATTACCTGCAAACTGCCATCCAGGAATAGCATCCATGACCATTATACCTAACTCATCGCAGGCATCTAAAAATGCGGGGGAGGGATGATAATGAGAGCATCGAACAAAGTTAAATCCAGCCTGTTTTATTTTCCAAGCATCCCGGTATTGCGCATTATCGGAAAGCGCATTGCCTACATATGGATACTCCTGATGCCGATTGGTACCCCTGATTTTTATATTTTCTCCGTTTACATAAATCGCAGCGGCATCCATTTTTATAGACCTAATACCTACAGATAGTGTTTCCATATCTGAAACCTTTCCATCCTGGAATAAAGCCACAGTAAGCTTATATAAACTGGGCTGGCTAGGCGACCATAATTCAGGATGATTGATTGTTATTTTTTGGGAGAAAGATTTTGAACCTAATTTATCAATTAGCATATTGCTAGTACTTGACTGTGCAACAATTTTTCCAGACCCATTAATAAGTGTACTTCTTATTTGAGCGTTTGTATGAATAAGCAAATCGTTCTTGATATCGGTCTGAACAATTAGCGTGGCCTCCCTTTCACTTACATTTTCATAATGAACTAAAATACCACCACTCGCTTGCTTATTAGCAGCAACCGCATTGGTAATATGCAATCTATTTTTTTTAATCAACCATACATTTCTGTATATGCCACTATAGTAATTAAAGTCTAGATCTTTTATTGGCTTACCAGGAGGAATGAACGAATTATCTTGGTTGCTTAATTTTATTACAATACTATTTTCTGCTCCATATTTTAAAGCATCAGAAATATCGATATAAAAAGGAAGATACCCCCCTAAGTGCTTAAAAATAGGTTTGCCATTTATATATACAACGGCCTCTTGCATAGCAGCATCGAGTTGAAGGGCTACTTGTTTGTTTTTATCGGAGATGCCGATATAGAAAAATTTTCGATAGAAGCAAATGCCTTGCCATTGCTGTACTTTCTTTTCTACCGGCTCAATGTGGGCCGTATGAGGCAATGAAATTTTTTCCCAATTAATGAACCCTTTTTTTTCTAATAAAGTAGTCGAGAAACTGCTATCAATATCTTTAACAAACTCCCAGTCGCTATTAAACAATAATTTAGACTGCGAATGAGCGTTGAAACCTAAAGCGGTGAAGAATAGAATAAAAAAAATTCTTTGAAACATAGCGAATACTTAAATCATGAAATAATACTTAAAGATATATTTTGTTATTTTTCTACTGCCTTTATCTAAATATTAATCAGCACATTTTAGTAGCTAACCCATCATGAAAATAAAAAAGGGCAGCAAAAAAATTACTGCCCTTTTTTATAAATATAAAGTACAAACGCTTACTGTTTAGTAAGTGTATAGGTGCCCGTTAAGAAATTAACATCAACTAAATAGTTTCCTGTTACAGCTGGGGCAGGTGTATTAGTACTAGGAACAGCACCATCAGCTAATAGCGTACCACCGGTGCCACTTGTGCCACCATATTTATGAGTCCAATCGCCATTAAGCGGCAAGAAAACATACCCTTTTCCTGCAGTCAATGGAATTGTTAACTGAAACTCAGAAGTATTGATTCTAGTAAATTGTTGTGAAGGTGTTGGCACTGGATTATTCCAACCACCAGCAGTGGCATCACCCACAATGTATAGATTTGTTGGAAGTGGGAATGGTCCAGCATAAGGTGTTACAGTGTATGTATTATTTTGGAAGTTGACTACAATCTGATAGTAACCACTAGTGGCTGGAGAGGGTGTATTAGATCCAGGCACTGCACCATCAGCTAATAAGGTTCCCCCAGTTGCACTTGTACCGCCAAATTTATGCGACCAATCGCCATTTAAAGGCAAGAATAAATAACTTTTACCAGCGGTCATATTTACTACAATTCCAAAAGAAACGGCATCAATTTGAGTAAATTGTTGAGAAGGTGTTGGAACAGGATTAGACCAACCGCCATCTGTTGCATCTCCAACAATATACAAGTTTGTTGGAATGGTAGCAGCAAAAGGCGTAACAGTATACGTTCCTGTTTGGAAATTAACAACTATCTGATAAATTCCACTTGTAGCAGGAGAAGGTGTATTTGAACCTGGAACTGCATTATCAGACAATAGTTGACCACCAGTAGCGCTAGCGCCACCGTATTTATGTGTCCAGTCGCCATTCAATGGTAAAAATAGATAGCTCTTTCCGGCGGTAAGATTTGCAACAATTGCATAAGATACTGCGTTGAGGCGAGTAAATTGTTGAGAAGGAGTAGGTACAGGGTTAGACCAGCCGCCGACTGTTGCATCTCCAACAATATACAATGCTGGAGGCACTGGCGTAAAAGTAGTAACACTTATAGTAACCGTATTAGAAAGCACCATTTGAGTAGCATAGGTAGTGCCTAAATAGCTCACCAATCTAAATTCCATATTCTTTGTTGAACCACCTTGAACACCTGCAGCAATAGCCGCATTGTTCAAATCATTGACAAGAATACTAGATGTTAAACTTGTTCCGTATTTAATTACTTGAGGTCTAGCAAAATTACCTCCTACGGTATCGAATTGTAAAGCATAATTAATAACATTAGCACCATAAGGACTAGCATTCCAATTAAAAGAAACAGCCGTATTTGAAGCATTCGTAACTAATAAGCTTAATGCATTGGTGGAAGAAGGCACTAAAGTAATGGGAATTAAATAAGAGGTGATATTTACCTTGATAATATTAGAAGCTAGCTGTTGATTATTATTACCATAAGATGATTTAACTCTTATGTCGAAGCTAAAGGTTTGACCAGGGGTGAAACCAAATCCAGCTAAAATATTATTCAGTTGCAATCCTGTAAATGAAATATTAAGTGTACCAGAAACGATACTAGTTACCTCCTTGGAAAAATTACGTCCAGAAGAATCTATTTCTAGAATAAATTTTTGAGTAGCAGAATCAGTGGCATAATGAGGATTAGTCCAAGAAAAAGTTGCAACCACTTTATTAGAATCGCTTGGTGCTGGCGCTATATTTGTGGTAGTGCTAGACAATACGACAGCTGTACCATTGCCATAAGAAGTTAGATTCCCAACTTTATCGCAAGCCGAAAAAATTACAGCTAGAACTAAAGTGAGAAAGCCAAGTTTTAATATATATTTCATACTATTTTTTTTAGGGTTGTTTAAAACAAAATTTTATTGTTTTGTTGCTGTAAATGTTCCGGCTTGAAAATCTACCACAATTTTATAGTTACCAGCGACCGAAGGGCCAGGTATATCGCTTCCACCCGATGTTAAATACACAAAACTTCCACCCGCACTCAATCCTGCAATCGTAGCATCATTTACACAATATTTTTGAGCCCAACTACCGTTAATTGGTAAAAAGTCATAGGCTCCACCAGCAGATAAGGGAATGGTAATCGTATATAAAGTAGGACTTAATTGTGTAAACTGCTGACTAGGTGTTGGCACAGGGTTCGACCATGCAGCAGCAGTAGCACTACCTACTAAATATAGAACACCAGCACTTGGTACCTGTACTTTGGGAGGAGGATTGTATGGAGTGACTTTAAAAGTTAAGGTATTAGAAGTTAGCTTAGTAGCAAGCACATTATTGATGGTAGAACTAACTCTTACATCAATACTATAAGTTCCACCTACGGCAAGCTTTAAACCACTCAATATAATATTAAACTGGTCTTGAGTATAAGTAACGCCTAAATCTTTTGCGATAGAAACAGTTTGTTTATTTGCTCCTGCAAAATTTTTACCAGTAGAATCTATCTCAAGCGTATAAGTAACATCTTGAGAACTGATGCCGTTTACAAATTGGTATCCAGGATTGGTCCAATTCAACACCACCCCTGTTTGATCTTTAGTGGCATAGGATAATGGGATAGTTCCGCTTGGTGAAGCCGAAAGTACTGGCGCGGTGCCTCCCTCAAAATATTGTTGCACTTCATCTTTTTTACAAGAGCCGAGAAACATCACTACAGCACTTATAAAAAATAGTTTTGAAATGATTGTTTTCATAATAATAGTTTTAATAATTGATTTTTATTTGAAGGAGAATAAAAATTTATATCCCCTAGTTTTATTAATACCCCGTATTTTGAGTAAGGTTTACATTCGAAGAAATATCTGCCGATGGTATCGGAAATAATTTTCTAAATGATGCTACCGGTGTACCCGACTGAACACCACCTTTCCAAGGCCATAGGTAAGTTCCTTCCACAAATTGATTATTACGAATTAGATCTGTACGGCGAAATCCTTCCCAATACAATTCACGACCTCTTTCATTCAAAACATCCTGTAGTGCAATGGAAGCCAACGGAGTTGCACCAGCTCTAGCTCTTAATAAATTAACATAAGCTAGGGCTTGAGCGGTTGAACCTCCAGCACCTCCATTTAAAGTAGCTTCGGCATAAATTAAATATTGTTCGGCCAAGCGGAATAATGGAAAATCAATATCGGAAAAAGCCAAACTTTGACCTAATGCTCCTGTATGGGTAATATTTTTATACTTAGTAACCGCATAACCATCTGTAAAAGTTGAGACCGTATTAATGTCCAAGTTTTGGCCCGGAGTATAAAACTCAGCACGTTTATCAGCAACCCCATTTGGGTCGGGGAAAAGGTTCACTAAAGCTTTAGTTGTACGGTTACCACTCCATCCACCATCAATGCCATAAGCACTTGCTGTCATAGAGCCACCAACAGATCCATGTGTTAAGAACGTAGTACCACCATAGCCCTGTGTTTTTACACCATCATAATTGATCGTTAAAATAAACTCGTTGGTGTTTAAATTATTGTCAGCAAGCATTAATTGGTTGTAGTTAGGAATCAAAGAATAGCCTGCAGCTATAACTTTAGAAGAATAAATAATTGCGCTATCAAATTTAGGTGTACCTGTATAAACGCCTGCATTTAAGTATAAACGAGCTAATAAAGCCCATTCTGCTCCTTGATCTGCACGACCATACAAATTCTTTTTTGCACCCACTAAAGAAGCATCTATAGCTTTGAGTTCACCAGTGACATAATTAAACAAATCAGCACGCTTTATTTGCGGAGGCAAAACAGAGCCTAACGCATCTTTCTCTGTTACAAATGGAACATTCCCAAAAAGATCCATTACAATTGAATATTGAAATGCTCTTAAGAATCTAGCTTCTGCTCTATAGGCACGAATACTGTCGGCACTAGCGCCTGTAATACCTCTAGAGGCAAGATTGCCATCTGAAGCCTGATTGATGAAATCGTTACATAAGGTAATCTGATAATAAGAACGATAGTAAAGTCCAGTTAATATTGGATTACTCGCTGACCAATTCATGGCATGTAAATCAGGAACCCCTGGATCGCCCCAAGAACAAATTGCTTCATCGGTAGTTAATTCTTGTGCATTCCAATATAAACGAAGAAAGTCGGAAGTACCTTCATCAATTCCTTGAATATCTCCATTACCAGCAGGGCCAGTATTTCCTGTAAGCGCATAACTGCCGTATACTTTTGCAAAGGCTTCTGTGTAGCCTGCCGAAGTACTATATACTTGTGTAGCAGTCACATCGTTTGTTGGCAGAAGGTCTAGCTTCTTAGAACATGATGTAAGAGTACTAACAACAAGTACTGCGGCTATCATTGGTTTAAAAATATTTCTTTTCATAATTATTTTTTTATAGTAATTACTTGCAATGTTTTAAAAATTAAGATTAAGACCTAGAACAAAAGTTCTTGGACGAGGATAGAAATTATTGTCTATACCGCCGCTAATCTCAGGATCTAGTCCTTTGTACTTGGTAATAACAAATAAGTTTTGAACATTAGCACTAACACGCAATGAGGCTTTGTCATTAAATACCTTACCAACATTATAGCCAACATTCATATTATCCATTCTTAAGAAAGAAGCATTTTGAACATAATAATCAGACATATAATAGTTAGTTCCAGTACCACTGAAATTAGTATTCAACACATCGGTTGATCCATTGTTAATGTACCCAATTGGATTCATGATATTACGCAAAGTACCGGTACTTGAAGCAACGTTATTATATAAGTAATTCCCTAAACTAGCACGTAAAACAAAACCTGCAGACCATTTTTTTATCGCAAGGTTAGTAGAAAATCCAAAGAACTCTTTTGGATCTGGGCTCTTATAACGATACAAATCATTTTGATTGATGATACCATCTCTGTTAAGGTCATCAAAAAGATTGTCAATAGGCTTTTTTGTAATGGGATCATATACTTGCTTAAACACATAAAACGAATTTTTGCTATAGCCAGTAGACTGAATTTGAATAGTATTACCTGTTCCACCCGAAATACCACCTGTTAATACACCAGCATAAGAAGGATCGTTTGAGATTGTTAACTTAGTGATTTTATTTTCATTGTAGGTAGCATTGAAAGCAATATCCCAGGTTACCTCTTTTGTGCGAATCGGTTGGAAATTAATATTGAATTCTACCCCTTTATTTGTCATACTACCAATATTCGCAACAATTTGGTTGGAAAAATTGGTACCAGCAGGTTGCGCAATATTATTCAATAAGTCGGTAGTGTTTCTGTAATAATATTCCAAACTACCACTAATTCTATTATTAAAGAATCCATAATCAATCGCCACATTGGTAGTTGCTGTTTGCTCCCACTTTCTATTATAGTAATAACCACCAGGTCTATACATTTGATAGAAACTATTACCCAATTGGTATTGTGCAGTGGTAGTACTCAAACTATAAAATGACTGATAATCGTAATCATTAATACCGTCTTGTTGTCCGGTAACACCATAACCTACCCTGATTTTTAAATCAGATACAGCCGAAACATTCTTCAGGAAAGACTCATTCTTAATTTTCCAGGCAAGTGCACCAGAAGGGAAAGTACCCCATTTATTATTAGGATTAAATTTAGAAGAACCATCTGTACGAACAGACCCAGTAAGAATATACTTATTTTTAAAAGTATAAGTAAGTCTTCCCAAATAAGAGATTAGAGTATTTTCAGGCTTATTAAAAGCATAGGTTGGTAAACCACCCGTAAGAGTACCATCATATGTAACATCGGGATAGTTATAGTTGGTAGTTAAATAATCTTGAAACTCATACCCAACTAATGCTTCAATCTTACTATCAATCGATTTAAGATCTTTTGAATAGTTAAGATTAAAGTTCATATAGGTATTCTGCTTGGTTTGCTTGTATTGAGTATTCACACCACCATGTAATACACCTGCTGCATCTTTAAAACGATCATAATTAGAGGCTGCACTATCAGGTATTACTGTAGTTCCAGAACCTTCAGATACATCGTACCCTACTGTTAGTATCGCATGCAAATCGGGTAAAAAATGAGTTTTATAATCTACCACTGCATTACCCACACTCCTTTTAACAGTACCCACATTACTTTGTTCCATTAATAATCCTAGTGGATTTTTTGGAGCCAATTGTTGCAGGCCAGAAACAGAGCTAGGATTTAACCATTCCCAATAACCACCAAAACGTTTGCTATTTGCATATACGCTTTCTGTTGGATCAAAATTTACAGCAGCCCCAATTGCTCCCTGATTGGCAAAAGTGCTGTTATTATAAGAACCTTTTAAATTCAAATCGATCTTTAAATGATTATCAAAGAATGTTGGCGTTACATTAATGCCTAGAGATGTTCTTTGTAAGTTGTCTGTTTTCAATACACCATTCTGAGTCATATAACCAAGTGATAATCGGTAAGGAACTTTCTTATAGGCTCCTGAAATACTTAGATTATTGTCGTTAGATATGGCATTTTGATAAATTTCATTTTGCCAATCTGTACTAGCAGATCCTATTAAACCAATTAAGGCAGAAGTTCCATAAGTAGTTACTAGTTGTCTGATCTGATAGGGAGAAAGTACACTTACCTTTTTTTGAACAGCACCAGAGCCTAATTGAGTAGTAAAATTAATTACTGGCTTACCCGTTTTTCCTTTTTTAGTAGTAATTAAAATTACACCATTCGAAGCACGTGAACCATAAATAGCAGCTGCAGATGCATCCTTTAAAATGGTAAATGTTTCAATATCGTTAGGATTAATTAAACTCAATGGATTAGCAACACCAGAAATAGATGCATTTTCTAATGGCATTCCATCAATCACAATTAAGGGGTCATTACTAGCATTGAGTGAAGCACCACCTCGAATACGAATTGTACTTCCTGAGCCTGGAGCGCCACCATTTGAGGTGATAGAAACACCAGCAACTTTACCAGATATTAATTGCTCTGGGGTTGAAATAGCTCCTCCTTGGAAATCTTTAGAGCTAACTGTAGACACAGAACCGGTTAAATCTTTTTTACGGGCAGTACCATAACCAATAACTACAACCTCACCTAAGGCTGTACTAGTTTGAGTTAACTGTAGATTTACAATTGAAGCAGAGATTGGAAATTCATTAGAAAGATACCCCACACTAGTCACCACTAATGTAGTAGCTGAAGCAGGCACTTTAATCTTAAAGTTACCTGAAGCATCAGTTTGAGTTACGGCATTACTACCCTTAACTCTTACGGTTGCATTTGGCATGTTGCTCCCGTCTTTGGAATCGGTTACTTTACCGGAAATCATCTTGTCTTGTGATAATGCAGGTAATGCCAAAAATAGCATTGGTAACAACATCAAGGCAAGCAGTCGTTTTAAGTTCATGATTTTTTAGTTTACTAGTTTAACATGTAAATTCTTAGAGATTCTATGCTGAGTTTTAATTCTTAATTTAAAGTGTGTAATATATACACTATCCACATTACAGACAACCGAAAGCTCATGTTTCGCTGCACATACCATTATTTAATTACAATAATTTTTTCAGTCTTCTTCTGGCCATTAACATCCACTTGAATTAAATAGTTTCCACTAACCGTTTGAGCTAAACCAATATCACTTGCATTAAACATGATTGTTTGCAAACCCTTAGGCTTAAAACCTGACAATAATGATGCTTTTTTTCTTCCCTCCATATCATAAACACTAATATTCACATTGCCGCTTTCTGGTACATAATATTGAATAGTGGAGGCTCCTGTAACAGGGTTTGGGTAAACAGAAACATTCATTTCGTTTACAACATTCACAACATTGTTTACAGCTGTAATAACGGCACCACTCAAATTTCTAGTGGTATACACATAATATTCGCCTGCCTGCAAAGTTATGATTTGTGGGTTTCCACTTGCAGTGATGGTTGTTCCAGTTAAATAACTATACCAGGTTCCTGCAAATGGAAAAGTAACTGAGCCTGATATAGGAGCTACATCAAAATTGCCTATTACCACTACACTCAAAGAGTCGCTAGTTACAATTAATGATTTAAATGCGTTAGATAAATTATAATTGATACTACCGGTAGTAAATGTATTAATGTATTTAGGCGTATTCCTTAGATTAATAAGTTTGGAATATACATTATATAAACCCAACCTATTGGGATTAGTGTAAAAGCTCCAAGCCAAAGGCTTTTGAACTAATCTACAACCACCTGAAGGATCCACAGTTAAATTAGCACAAGTATTAATTGAATAATCAAAACCTAACTCCCCAAATTGCCATAACATTTTTGGACCGGGAGTCATCGCCCAGAAGGCAGTTGCCATTGCATTTCGCTTTAACCCTGTTGCTGTATCTTTTATATTATACGTTCCATTGCCATTTCCAGCTAATTCATTGTCATACATTAAACGCTCCTCGTCATGGCTCTCCTGATAGGTAACTAAATTGGGAGAATTGTAACCCCTATTCGTATACACACCATAACTCAAATCCCATGAACTACTATTAGCCATTGTTGCCTGATTGTAGTTGTAATTCATATTACCCCAAATCATCATACCCGAATTAGCTTCAACTACTTCCTCTGCATTATTTGCAAACATTTCAAGAATACAATAACTGCCTGGAGAGACAGATTGTTGAAAGGTATAAAGTGTATCCCAAATATTTACACGTTGCTGATCAAAATTTCCCCAATTGTTTACATTGCAATTATTACCTGTTGCATCGCAAGTGTTTGTTGGGGTATATCCTTTTGCCATATCAAATCGATAACCATCAATATGATAATTTTTAAGCCAGTAGGCAATTACTCTTTCCCTGAATTGTTTAGTAGCATCTGAACTATTGTTAAACTGATATCCAACATCATAAGCATGTGTATAGTATGGAGAGAACCATGGATTATTAGCTGCAGGAATATTTAATGTCGAATTCCAATACATCTGTACCATCGGAGAGGAACCAAAAGAATGATTCATTACCATATCCATGATAACAGCTATCCCCTGTTGATGACAAGCATCTATGAATTGACGCAATGCAGTTTCTGTTCCATAATATTTATCAGGCGCAAAATAAAAATTAGGATTATAACCCCAACTAACATTTCCTTCAAATTCATTGATTGGCATTAATTCGATTGCATTAATACCTAATCTTTTTAAATAGGTCAATGTATCTTTTAAAGCCTGATAATTTTGGGCAGCTGTATAATTTCCAACCCACAATTCATATACTACTAAGTTTCTTTTATCTGGTCGCACAAAGTTAGGAACTTGCCAATTGTAAGCTGGCTTACCTGTTTGTAAAACACTAACGATATTCCCAGATGCTGCTGAAGGAAAAGCTTTTAAATTAGGATAAGTTGTCGAAGGTATATAAGGGTCATTTGCTTTATCTAATATTTTTTGTGCATTATAATCCGCAACAATTAAATTTCCATCCATCACGTATTGATATGCATATTCTGTTCCGGAAGTAAGTCCTGTAATTCTAATCCAGTAGCGTAAGCTATCTGGGGTTTCATTCATTTGATAATTGGTAGATTGTGTCCAGTTATTAAAGTCTCCTATTACAATTACTTTGGTCTTATTTGGCGCATAAATTACTAAAACGGCAGAAGTATCTCCTAATTCATAATTTACCCCGTCAACAAGACCTGATGGTAAAGGCAAAAAATTGGTTGTTGTTGAGACAAAAAAAGTTGAAGTATCACTAGTAGTAGTTGTTCCATTATTGGCCCGTGCAATTATAGTTTGTGCCCCTGTGCTTGTAATATTTACACCTGCCGTTGCAGTGAATGCATTACTAACAGATGCAACGGATACGCCATTAAATAGTAAAGCTATGCTTGAACTTTGATTCGTGTTTGCAGTTATGTTAACATGATCACCAATTGTCTTAGTGATTGGAACCAATGCTGGAGTATATAAAGGCTGACGAGCTGGAGAATCTATTCGTACATTAAAACTTCCTGATGCATAAACAGGAATGTACATATCGCTTCCATCTGTATTTGTCAATTTCTTTGTACCATCTCCACTTCGAAATAAAATTACAACTCGTAAAATTTTTTCAGCAGAATTGGTAATATTAAAAAAATTTCGCAACCCACCCGTAATCGTAAAAGACCATTTATTATTACCTTGATAGGTAGCCTGCGCTGAAGGATTTGTTGTTCCCCAAACACAATAGGAAGGAATATATCTCCAATCTGAGGGGGAGGCACTTAAAGAAGTAATCACAGCAATATGAACATATACATCAGAGGTGGGCGTATAATTCAATAAACCCGTGTTTCCTTTAGTTGCATCTCCAGTAATAACGAGCGTACTGGCTGAATTGTCGTCCTGAATAAAATTAGGACTCCAACCTAGAAGTTGTGCATTCACATGCACCGTAAAAATTATACAAATTATTAGGCCAATAATTTTCATATAGCTTTTTAAGGATTACAATCGATCCCCTAATGTGTCAAGATTACACATTAATATGCAAATATGAATTATTTTTTCACATTTACCATATTTTTTTATTTTATTAAAAATATTTCCTGGTAACAACAAATGGCAGGATTTGGAATATTTAGCTTAGAAATACAGTATCAAGTATCGGTCCAAATAAACCAGAAAACATAATTTAGGAAGATAATCACTTGTTTTTAAATAAATGGTTGATAGCAAACAAGTTATCACTACTGCTACTCTTTAAAAAAGGCGCACAGTTCTATTCGTAGCTTAAAACAAAGTACAGAAAGACTGGTATTTAAAAATCAAGATGCCGCTATACTACATTCATTCATCATCGTAGTTAATATTCATATTGGGCAAGAATGTCATTACTTGAATAATAACTGAAAGAACGAGCAATAAAATCAATCCAGATCTTATTTGTGGGCATTCACCTTGTTCTGTTTGTCTACAAAGAGAGAACAAAATAAAATTTTTAATCGCCCAACCTAGGTTAATAAACGCTACGAGAATATTAGCACGTTTAGCCCCAACACTATTTAAAATAAAAAACAAACAACACAGGAAGGCAAAAAAACTATGAGGAATCCATTGATTTCCAACAGTCAAGTTATCATTCATTTGGGCATGAAAACCGTTATATTCTATATGATGCGCTACCAATTCGGTCCAAGGCAAAAAGCAAACGCCTACTAAACCCAAAGCAGCAATCATTCCGATTAATTGTGAATATTTCATTTTAGGGAATTAAGCATAAATTTACTACTCATTATGTAGCGAAACTAATTTTTATACCCTCACTAAATAGGTGAATAGAAATGTGTTTACTTTCCGATACAAAACTTAGAAAATATAAAATCTAATTGATCTTCATTGGTAACTTCTCCAGTAATATTTCCCAAATAAAATAAGCACTGCCGAATATCTAGTGCTAGTAAGTCGCCAGGAATATTTTCGTTCATTCCTTTTTGAACATCTTGTAGCGCTGTTTCCAATTTTTGCAAAGCTTCAAAGTGCCGCGTATTGGTAACAACAACAGATTCCGTATGGATATCTCCTTTCACTGCAGCATGTACCAAACTCTTTTTTAGTTGCTCGATATTTAAATGCGCTTTGGCTGAGATAAAAATAATGTTATTAATGGCTGAGAATTTTTCATTCTTCTCTTCAAATTTTTCCTCCGCTTTATTTCCCACCAATAAATACAACAATCCACTTGCTTTAAATTTCGACTCCATTTGCCTTAATTCCCCAAGGTCAATTGTATTTACATCAAACAGATAAATTACCAAATCGGCCTGATTCATTTTTTCGATACTTCGTTCCATACCGAAGCTTTCAATCACGTCATGCGCATGTTCTCTAATACCAGCGGTATCTATTAACCTAAATAATACACCTTCAATATTAATTATTTCTTCAATGGTGTCTCTTGTAGTACCTGCTATTTCACTAACAATCGCTCTATTTTCATTTAGTAGGGTATTGAGCAGTGTTGACTTTCCTGCATTAGGCTTCCCAATAATTGCCACTTGAACTCCATTCTTAATTACATTTCCTAACACAAATGATTGCAGCAATTGTTGTGTTTTTGAATGCAGGATTTGAATCAAATCATTTAATTGACCTCTATCTGCAAACTCAATATCTTCTTGTGCAAAGTCTAGCTCTAATTCAATCATCGCAGAAAATTTTATTAGCTGTTCGCGTAGTTCATGCAATGAATTAGAGAAACCTCCTCGTATATTTTTTATGGCAGCATTTTTACTTGCCTCCGTATTACTAGCTATTAAATCGGCAACAGCTTCTGCTTGTGTAAGGTCAAGCTTTCCATTTAAAAAGGCTCTTTGGGTAAATTCACCCGCCTTTGCCATTCGGGCCCCGTTTGCTGTGATTGCCTGAATAATTTTTTCTTGAATAAAGGCAGACCCATGACAACTGATCTCAGCAATATTTTCGCCTGTATAAGAGCTTGGGGCTTTAAATAAGGCAACAACAACCTGATCTAATATTTCAGATCCATTCTTCAATAAACCCACATGTACTGTATGGGATGGCTGAATACCTAAATTTTTGGAGGGAAACATTTTGTCTACTACTTCAATAGCATGAATACCACTCACGCGAATTACACCAATTGCTCCTATTCCAGGCGGAGTAGCTAATGCAACTATCGTATCGTCCCATCCACCAAGTTTTACTAACATGCTAATTTTTTCCAAAAATAGTTGAAAGATTGGCACCAAATAGAATAATAAGAACTAAAAGACCAGTGCACCAAAAACCAATAAAATTATTTTAATGAAAATCCATTCTACTTCAACTTCATTTTTTGAATCAATTATTGCTCGGACACTACAAAAATGATGTTTTGTATATGCCTATAAATTACATTTCTACCATTTTGCAAAGCGGGTTTCCAATTTGGCCCTTTTTTTATCACACGTATAGCTTCTTCTTTCGTTCCATAACCCGGATCGTTTAATGCCTGAACTTCGCTGATGGCACCATGTTTATCCACAATAAAAGATAGGGTAACAACATATCTACCCGATGGAGCGCCATTTTCAATAGGCAAATCTCTATTCAAATTACGTTCAAGGTATTTGATCCATTCGGCTTTTCCACCCGGAAATTCGGCAGGTATTTCAACCACAACATAGATAGAGTCATAGTCCTCTTGTTTAGGTGCTTGAACAATACCAGTACCTTTCGATTCAATAGGTGGTGCAGTAACCAGTCCTAGGTCTTTTTCCCCTTCTTGATTAATGGTACCGATTTTTGTATCCTCCATTTTAGCTACTTCTTTCAACATATCTTCTTCTTTCACCTCTGCATCTTTTACGATGCGTGGCGGTGTAAACTTCGACATTTCAATTTTAGGAGGTTCTTGCTTAGGCGGAGGAGGTGGTGGTGGCTGGTCAATTTTTTTTTCCTCCTTAAGATCCTCCAAAGAAACATCTTTTACCAGTAGCTGTGTACTGGCTTCTTTCTGATGAAAAGAAGGGAAGTAGGTAGCAGCAATAAGCACTATAGACATTGAAAAAGTAATCAATAAGGCTTCTTTTAAACGATGGGAGTAGCCTTTCCTAAGTTCATAGGCCCCATAACTTTTATTTTTTCCATCAAAAACAATGTCGATTAAATCGGCGGACAATATTTTAGCAGCTTCCATCTTACTTAGTTTTAGAGGTGAATAATTTCACCTGTAAACCTGTTGGCAGATGCACGTTAAGCGAACAAGAGGAACAGTTTAAACAGGAACTTCATATTGCAAAAATGATAAAACCCCCTCTAAAAAAGAAGGGGTTTTATCATTTTTTATTTAAATAAAAATACTTATATATTTATTCTATTCACCCGAAACAACGAAGGTAATCCCTTGCTTATGGCGATAAATTACATTACGTCCATTTTGTACAGCAGGTTTCCAATTAGGTCCTTTTTTAATTACTTTAATTGCTTCATCTTTTGTTCCATATCCAGGATCATTTTCAGCTTGAACATCGCTAATAACACCCGTTTTATCTACGATAAAAGTTACATAAACCGTGTATTTGCCTTCTGGAGCACCATTTTGAACTGGGATATCGCTATTTAAATTACGTTGCAGGTATTTCTGCCATGCAGGTAATCCACCCGGAAATTCAGCAGGTATTTGCACCACAGTAAATACTTTATCGTAATCTTCCTCTTGTTTAGGCGCTTCAACAACACCCGTTCCTTTTTCAACAACTGGAGTTACAACACCTAAGTCTTTTTCGCCTTCCTGGTTAATGGTACCAATTTTAGCATCGGCCATTTTATCCATTTCTTTGATTTCTTCCTCTGGTTTCACTTCCTCATCTTTTACAATTTTGGGAGGTGTAAACTTAGTAATTTCAACTTTAGGTGGCTCCTGTTTTGGAGGAGGTGGTGGTGGTAAAGGTTCCGGCTTCTTTTCCTCTTGTTTCATATTTTCCAATGAAACATCTTGAACTAATATTTGATTTTCTTTCTTTTTAATAGAATTTGCCAAAAGAGAACCAAGAATTAGAAATAGACATAAAGCAACAGTACCAATTAATGCCAAGCGCAAACGGTTATTATAACTTTTTCGCAGGTCGTAAGCGCCGTACTCTTTTTCCCTTCCCTCGAAAACTATATCGAGGATATCGGCGGATAAAATCTTATTTGCATCCATTTTTTTGTCTTTAGTAGTGAGATTCAAATTGCGAATAATTCCACAACCTATTTTACTGCACCAGGTGCACTTTCTTCAGTTTTTTTCACCAACTGTGTTTCTATATCAGAAACATCCACTAATGCATAACGCTTAATAACATTCACAGACATTTCATCTAAAATATCTACTACATTTTTATACGTGCACTCTTCTGTAGGTTTAATTACTATTACTAAGTCTTTTTCAACTGTACTAGCTTTCTTTCTTAGTATAGCAGCACGGATACCTTCGTCTCCACTTCCGAAATTAGAAGATTTAAAGTTGGTTGCCGCATTACTATTATCTAGGATACCTTCATAATAAAACACATTGTTATCTCGCCCTAGCAATATCGTAAATGCACCTGATTCTTTGGCTTTATTTTGGTCTTGAGGCTTATCGGCATCTTTAGGCAAAAACAATCGCATCGCTGTTGGCTGACTCATTGTTGTAGTAAAGATGAAAAACGTGATAAGCAAAAATCCTAAATCCACCATCGGTGTAAGATCTACACGGGTAGATAATTTTTTTGCTTTTTTGACCCCTGGCCCTTTTTTATGACCACCGCCACTCGAGGTATCCATTTCTGCCATTGTGCAGTAATTTAGTTGTTAATTATTTAGATTTTCTTATTCTTCTCTTTTCTCGCCTTTCTGATTATTATTCCATAAAGCTGAACCTACTGGTACACTTTCTGGATTGGTAATCATCTGGAATTTAAGTATTTCATTCTTTTTAAATGCATCGATGACACTTTTAAATGCCGGATACTTCGCAAGGTTATCCCCTTTTAATAGAATGTTTTCCTTTTGACCAGTATAAACACTGTTCACTAAACGCATCCATTCTATTAATTCATTAGGGCCTTTTGTAGAGTCGGTTGGAATACCAGGCAAGGCATTGCCTTTTCTATTTTCCTCAGGTATTGCAAGAAAAGAATTTAACTGACTGAAGGAACCACCAATGAACGCTGCTTTTTTAAAGGCAGCCACATTAATACCCAAATTTTTGGTCGTATTAAGGGTATTGGCAATAGCTTCTTTCTTTTGTTCATCATCCATAGATAGAAAAACGCGACCGGTCTTATCTATTGTAATTAAAACAATATCCTTATCGGGTGCTGCCTTTGCCGCTACAGAACTAGGTGTTGTAACGGGAATAGCTTCAGCCGGCTTGAACTTTGTCGTTAAAATAAAGAATGACAATAAAAGAAAGGCCACGTCGCACATCGCCGTCATATCTATATTGGTGCTCTTTCGAGCAATCTTAGGTCTGGACATTTTCGGTTATTTAATGATGTTTTTCACAATGAGATTCAAAACTTCTTTTTTTCCATAGTTAACTACAAAAATTATTTGTAGTTAGCCGCAAAGCTTTGAGTTAATGTGAAACCAGATTCATCTATACCGTAAGTTACCGCATCAATCTTTGTAGTGAAGATGTTATAAAACACAATCGCTACAGCTGAAGTTCCAATACCTAAAGCGGTATTAAACAATGCTTCAGAAATACCTTGTGATAATTGACGAGCAGCTTCTCCACCGCCTTCATCCCCTAATTTAGAGAAAGAACGAATCATCCCCATTACCGTACCTAACAAACCTAATAAGGTTGCAATCGAAGCGATGGTGGATAAAAATACCAAATTCTTTTCCAACATGGGCAATTCTAATGCAGTTGCTTCTTCTACTTCTTTTTGAATACCTAAAACTTTTTGTTCAGTAGAAAGTTCTGTATTATGAATCATTTCTTTGTATCTCTTTAAACCAGACTTCATTACATTTCCTACACTTCCCTTTTGTTTGTCGCATTCAGCAATGGCTTTATCAACATCTTTATTAGCTAAATGAAATTGTATTTTACGAATAAATTCAGAAATATTACCAGTACCTGCTGCTTTGGAAACAGTTAAAAACCTTTCAATTACAAAAGTGATTACCGTTAAAAATGCACCAATCAATAAAGGCACAAGAATACCACCTTCATACATCTTAACAAAAGCACCTTTTGGATTCTGATGATCAGGCCAAAACCAATGGCTAGCATCGGCGTCAGGCTTAGCAAAATTTGATGAATTGCCTAATACAAAGCGCCAGATTAAGTACCCTAAAACAATACAAGCAAAAGGGGCAATCAATGAAATTAGATTACTGCTTTTCTTTGGTTGAGCGGCAGCTGTTGATTTTGGTGCTGTTGCTACAGTTGGTTTAATGTCAGCCATGATTCAATTGGTTTTTTAGTTTTTAAATACCGTGTTATGAAAAAGTTTACAATTATACATAAAAATGAGTGCTTAATCGCATCATTATTATGCATTTTTTTTTAGGCCTACAAATTAAGTATTTTATTTAAAGCAACAAATAACTTTTGAAAAGTTGATGGAATTTTCATAGTCAATTGCAATTAATTCGACACTTAAAACGAATGTGGTCAAGCCATTACATCAATTAATAGTTCATTAAAAATAAATGTAGTTTAAAAAATCTTTTATTTTATTCCTTGCTAAAAGTAGGCATTTGTCTGTCTTCTTTTGAAATTTATAACCGATCCAATGTTAAAGAAAAATAAAAAATCTTACAATCTTCTGTTTTCCAAGTCAACTACTTATAATATTGTAAGCATCCATACTCTTTTATAAGAAAAACAAAAACTATTGTCAGAGAATAACTGTACCCACTTTTATTCAATTACCTTAGTAGCATAATTCATCCTATGAAATGCCTATTCCTCGCCATTGGTTGTTTAGTTATTCATACTGTTTTTGCGCAGAGCACAACCCTGCTTTCTGGATATTTGAAAGATAGTACCACACATGAAGCAGTACCTTATGCTAGTATCACTAATCTAACTAACCATAAAACTATTTTGTCGAATAAAGATGGTTTCTTCAAAATACCTATCAAAGAAAATCAATTAATTTCCTTTGCCTCTGTTGGCTATAGCTTTGACACCCTTCGCATCGTTGAAAAATTAATGAGCCAAGATACAGTTATTATTTCCCTCAAGCCCATTACCATTAGCTTGCAAACAGTTTATGTGACCGGTAAAGCCAAATACTCAACTTATCAAATAGACAGTATACAAAGAAGGAACGACTTTTTTCAGTCGATGAGTCAACATGCTTTACCTGTAGTTTCTTTAGCCAATTCTGGCGCAGGTATTGGATTTAATCTTGACCATTTTTATGGTAGAGAGAAAAGAAAAAGAAAGGTCCTAAGTTTATTCGATCAAATAGAGCAAGAACAATATATCAATTACCGTTTTACACCCGCCATCGTCAACAAATATGCCACATTAAGTGATGATTCTTTATCCATTTTCATTCAACAATGCAGGCCTTCCTATGACTGGTTACGCAAACATTCTTCAGAAGAAGATCTTATCTATTATATTAATGATAAACTGAAATTATTTTTCAAAAGAAAAGACAATTAATTATTCGTATCGCAACGCATTGATAGGATTCAGTTTTGCCGCTTTCATGGCCGGATAGATTCCAGCCAATAAACCCACTCCCGAGCAAATCAATACCCCGCCAATTACCCAGGCCCATGGAATCACGAATCCTGTTTTCATAAAAGAAGCAAATAGATTACCTACTAATACGCCTAAAAAAATGCCACATAAGGCACCCATTAGACTTATAATCATGCTCTCAAATAAAAACTGTTGACGTACATGCTTACTTTTTCCTCCAATTGCTTTTATTAGTCCTACCTCCCTAGTTCTTTCATTCACTGCAACGAGCATAATATTCATTAACCCAATAGCTGCACCAATTAAAGTGATCATTCCAATGGCACCCGCTGAGCCACTAATCCCGCTCAAAAATGAAAGAAATAATTCAGCAAATTTATCGCTCTTCTCAATTACAAAATTATCGGCATCGGTTGGTTCTAATTTTCTAACTGCCCTAAATACAGCAGTGGCCTCGCCTGTTGCAGCATCTAGCTGCGCTACATTATCTACCATAATATTCACTAAAAAGGTGTTGGCCGAATTAGCTAACCGAATCGCATTATTATAAGAAGTAACGACCACATCATCCTGCCGATTAAAAGCGCTTGAACCCTTACTCTTCAATACGCCAATTACCCGATAGGGTACACTGCCTACTCTTATTATTTTGTCTACACTTTTCTCTGGATGAGAGCCAAACAATTTATTAGCTACATTGCTCCCAATTAAACAAACATTTCGTCCACTTGCAACATCTAAATTATTTAACCCTCTCCCATCTTCTACGGTATACCCATTTATCAATAAATAATTTTCGTCACCCCCTATCACCGACACAACAGGGTTTGTTTTGATACCACCAGAAGAACACTCAAGATTACTAGGCCCACGTAAATAAATACCTACTAATGCTGGAAAAGTATAGTTAAGCTTAAAGTATTCTGCATCTTGTTTGCGAATTAATTTATTGAGGTTAGAAGTCTTGTCTTTTTGACCGCGCTGAGTTTTCACAACCGCTCTTCTTCCAAACTGCATATTGGATTCTTTATACCTAATACTAAACCCATTAGCACCCATCGATGAAAAGCTTTCTTTAACACTTTGGTTCATTGCTTGAATGGCTGTAATAATACCAATTAATGCCATAATACCAAATGCAATAATGGCAACAGTAATCCCTGTTCGAAGTTTGTTTCCTCTAACGGTTCTAAATGCTAATAAGAAAGAATCTGTAATTGTCATGTGATTAACTATTCGGCAACAGGATAAAGATAATTGAGATTAAGGTCTCAATTTAAAGAATATGATAAATGGAAAATGAAATTTATTAACCCATCAAGAATGGCCCTCTAATTCAATAGGCGGCAAATAGCTCGACTATGAATAATAGCATGGCTCGCCTTTGAAAAGGGATCGGAATATATAAGTACTCAATTTTAAAAATAAAGCCAATTTAATAAGGCAGAAGGGATAATTCCAATAATGATAATGATGGCTGCCAACAATACCAGTCCTATTTTAAACCCTACACTTATTTCGGTGGTTTCAGCATCGCCCTCCTTAAAGTACATAGCTTGTACAACGCGGAAATAATAGTATACACTAATAGCGGCGAATAGAACTGCAACAATTACTAGCCATAAGGCAGAAACCCCATTCGCCTTTATAGCAGCAGCTAGCATATAATATTTTGCAAAAAAACCAGCTGTTAAAGGTATCCCTGCTAGGGACATTAAAAATATTGTGTTTGTTGCCGCCAAGATAGGTTCTTTTTTGGCCAAGCCATTATAACCATCAAATGTATAGTCTTTCATTTTGATTAAAATAGCAAAAATGCCAATGGTTGCAATACTATAGGCTGCCGAGTACAATAAGATACCCTCCGAAGCCATATCGTTATTACCATATAAAGAAAATAACATAAACCCAGCTTGAGCAATACTGGAATAAGCCAGCATTCTTTTAACACTTTGCTGAAACACCGCTGTAATATTACCTACTAATAAGGTTGCTATAATTACAAAGGGCAAGATGATTTTTGCCGACAAGCCCAATTCTTCTAGGCGTCCTCCAAACAAACGAATAAGCGCAATAAACCCAGCTGCTTTAACGATGGTTGCCATAAAGGAAGTAAATACACTCGGCGCCCCATCGTATACATCTGGTGTCCAAAAATGAAAAGGTGCTGCCGACACTTTAAATGCTAGTGCAATAAAAACAAACAGTAGTCCTAGTGGATTAATTATTGTCATTACATTCGTGGGCATCCCTGGCATTGTAGCCGAGGTAGCTGCTGCTAGAGCCGTAATATTGAAATTGCCAGAAGCACCATAAAGCAAGGCAATACCCATTAGCAAAATACCTGTAGAGAAGGTTCCCATTAAAAAATATTTCAAAGAAGCCTCATTGCTTTTCAAGTTTTTCTTATCAGCCCCAGTAAGAATATATAATGGAATGGTCATGATCTCTACCCCCAAAAACAACATCAACAAACTATTGTAACTAGCCAAGATAGCAACACCACACAAAACAAAAAAGATCAGGGCAAAATATTCGGCTAAATGGTTACCCAATCCTTCCATATCTCTTCCACTTAAAACAACATATAGAAAAGTGGCTGCAATAGCAATCGTGTTAAAAAAAATGCCAAAATTATCTACACTCAGCATATTGTGCGTGTCTACCTTCATTGTGTAGATGCCATAGTGGCTTAGCAAATTTCCAATGAATAGCACCAACAATCCGATCATGGCAACATACCTGATTGTTGATTTATTTTTAGTAAGGATGCTTGTAAACATCATCACTACACCTAATAATGCCGAAAGTATAATTGCGTTCATAATATAACTTACTCAGTTCAAATTCAATTATTGTTTTACCAAAATAGCATTCACCGTATCCTTCGTTAATTCAATCATGGGTTGCGGATAAACACCCAAGAGAATTACTAGAATAACCATAAATGCCAATATAACTTTTACATTTTTACCTGCATCAGTCGCATTATTTGTTAGCACAACTGTATTGCCATAAAATATTTTTTGAATCATATTTAAAGTATATACTGCTGCTAGTACAATACTAATACCCGCAAAAGCAGCTATCCAAACATTGTATTGAAACAAGCCGTTGAACATCAAAAACTCTCCTACAAAAGCATTGGTCAAAGGCAGTGCAATATTGGCCAATGCCATTACTACGAATAATATTGCAAGTGAGGGTGCCTTTTGAGCTAGTCCACCCAACTCACTAAATTTGCGAGTACCCAATTGTTGTTCAATAACATTTGCAACAATCCACAAGCCAATTACATTAATACCATGATTAAACATCTGTATCATCACACCATCGAGCCCAATTTTATTTTGCGCAAAAATCGCGGCACTCATTAAACCAATATGTGCGATGGATGAATAGGCAATCATTCTTTTAATATCATCTTGCTTTATTGCAATCAATGATGCATATATCATTCCAATTATAGAAAGAATGATGATGGTATTTCCAAAATAGTTCACCGAATTAGGGAACATAGGAATCAACCAACGTAGTGTTGCATAAATGCCCATTTTAACCATTACGCCACTCAATATCATTGTTACGGCAGTAGGCGATTGCTCATATGCATCGGGCTGCCAGGTATGCAATGGAAATATTGGCATTTTGATGGCAAACGCCACAAAGAATAACAAGAATAAAATATTTTGTTCTTTAGTCGAATAGGTTAAATGGGAAAAAGAATCTAAGGAAAAACTCAGATCGGGTGTTTTATAATGTAGGTATAAAATACCTATCAGCATTAACAATGATCCAACAAAAGTGTAGATGAAAAATTTAAATGTTACAGCAATTCGCTTTTCACCACCCCAGATAGAGCATAAAAAATAAACAGGAATTAATGCGAGTTCCCAAAAAAAGTAAAATAGCAATGCATCCGTGGCCAAAAATACCCCCATCAATGCTCCCTGTGTTAAAAGCATTAAAGCATGAAAGGCAGCAGGCTGTTTATAACTATTTTTATAGGTTGCCACAAATACCAATGGAAAAGAAATCGCTGTTAATAAACATAACATTTTACCCATACCATCCATGTGCAAGCTAACTCTACTTCCTAAGCTAGGTATCCAAGCCGTATCATAACTTAGTTCATTATTGTGGCTATAAATAAAAATGCCACTGAGCGTTACAGCTAGTGTAATTAAAGTAGATAATAATGACCAACTTTTTGCAGCTTTCTCTTCTTTCAAAAAGAATGCAACAAGTCCACTTAATAAAGGAATAAATATCAATAAAACAGGAATCATATTTTTTTTCGCCTTTCAGCTTTTAAAATAAGTTGAAAATAAATTTATAAATGTATCCATCATTAACCCAAATCAATATAAAGACAACGATGGCTAATACCATGAATAATATATAGCCAGTCACTAACCCACTTTGTAGTAACCTTAATTGTCTTGAAGAATAATTCACTAAGCGTCCAACCCCATTTACGGCACCATCAATCCCACTCTTTTCAATGATATTCTTAAGGAAGCTAGCCAATATCCCTAATGGTTTCACCACCATAGTATCATACAATTCATCTACATACCATTTGTTGAATAATACTTTTCCAAAGCCTCGCGCTGCTTCAACATCTGCCTGCTTGCGGTATTTACTAATAGCAAAAATAATAGCAAGGGAAGCAAGTGCCACAGAGATACCCATCAACATGTATTCAGTACTATGTTCTAAGTGATGTTCAGTTTCTGTAATAATTACCGGTGCTAAAAAAGATTTTAGTTCGTGATGACCACCCAGTACTTCAGGAATACCGATTAATCCAGCCACTACACTAAAAAAAGCTAATACCATCAAGGGCACTGTCATGGCAGCAGGACTTTCATGCAAATGATGTTCCTGGTCTTTTGTTCCTCTAAAGTTTCCCAAGAAGGTGGTTGCATATAATCGAAACATATAAAAAGCAGTCATGGCAGCTGTAGCTACGCCTATGCCCCAATAAATCGGATTTTTTGCATAGGCAGCTGCTAGGATCTCATCTTTTGAAAAGAACCCACTAAGCGGAGGAATACCCGCGATGGCGATACATCCAAGTAAAAAAGTAATATGTGTGATGGGGAGCTGTTTTCTTAATCCACCCATTTTATTAATGTCTTGTTCATGGTGCATTGCATGAATAACAGAGCCCGCACCCAAGAATAGTAAAGCCTTAAAAAAAGCATGCGTCATTACGTGAAATACGGCACCTGTATACGCACCTACACCTAGTCCTAAAAACATATAACCCAACTGACTAACTGTTGAATAGGCGAGTACTTTTTTAATATCGTTTTGCTTTAAGGCAATGGTAGCAGCAAAGAATGCAGTAGCCAATCCAATAATCGCAATAAGGTGCATGGTTACTTCACTCATTGAATAAAGTACATTGCTGCGGGCAATCATATAAATGCCTGCAGTTACCATGGTTGCAGCATGTATCAAAGCAGATACAGGCGTAGGACCCGCCATTGCATCTGGCAACCAAGTATATAATGGTATTTGTGCACTTTTACCCATGGCACCAACAAACAGTAATATGGTAATTGCGGTTACATCAAAATTTGTTAATAGGGAAGCATGGGCAAATACTTCGGTATATCCCACTGTACCTAATTTTTGAATCAACCAAAAAACGGCTAACAGAAAACCAAGATCCCCAATTCGGTTCATTACAAAGGCTTTCTTCGCTGCATAGTTGTAATCGTTATTCTTAAACCAAAAACCAATTAATAAATAAGAGCATAGGCCAACACCTTCCCAACCTATAAACATGATGACATAATTGGCACCCATCACCAATAGTAACATGGAGAAGATAAATAGGTTAAGGTAGGCAAAATATCGTCCATAATGTTCGGAGGGCTCCGCATTCATGTAGGCTGTTGAATAAACATGAATTAGAAAACCAACACCCGTTATGATTAATAAAAATAAGGAAGACAAGGCATCTATCTGAAATGCGAAAGGAATTTTTAGTGTCTCTATATTGATGAAGCTAAAATATTCTACTACCTGGGCACCACTTTGTTTTACATCAAAAAATAAAATAACACTCACGATGAATGAGGCCAAAACAGCTGTACTGCCAATAATCCCTATTAAAGATTTTGAAAGCGCTTTACGGCCCAATCCATTGATTAAAAATCCTATCAAAGGAAATAACGGAACTAAATAAACCAATTTGCTCATAACTATTTAGTATGAAGTACTTAACCTTACTAAGTAGCACTGCTAGTGCTACTTAGTAAGGTTAAGTACTTCTAATTTTTTAACCTGTTCAAAAAATTTACATCCACCGAGTGTGTATTACGAAACATCATTACAATAATAGCTAATCCCACACTCACTTCGGCAGCCGCAACCACCATAATAAAAAATACAAACAACTGTCCATCTGTGCCTACCATTGAGGCACTATTGCTAATAACATCTTTGGCATAGTGCATCTTCGAAAATGCTACTAACAATAAGTTTACAGCATTGAGCATAATTTCAACGCTCATAAAAATGATGATTGCATTACGTCGTGTTAAAACGCCTGCAATGCCAATGCTAAACAAGGCCAACGATAAATAAAGATAATATTGTATAGGCATATCCAATGACCCCTTTAGGGGAATTTTATGTTATATAATTGCCACTCACTTTTCAGCTTGGGGCTTTAATCCTTCTTTCCAATCACCACGGCACCCACCATCGCACTTAAGAACAAAACACTACTTATTTCAAAAGGAAGTAGATAACTCGTAAATAATACTTTTCCAAGATTTTCAATCAACCCAATATTCCCATCTTTTAACTGAACTGTTCTATTGTGCAGTTCAGGCGCTTGGTTGATTAAAAAAGAGAGCACACTCAAAAACCATCCGGCTGCAATCACACCTGCTAATTTCATCCATACATTTTTGGGTGGTTCAGACTCCTTATTTAAGTTCATTAACATAATCACAAAAAGAAACAATACCATGATGGCTCCCGCATAAACAATCAAATTAACAATGGCTAGAAACTGTGCATTCAATAAAATATAGTGGCCCGAAATAGCAAAGAATACAGCAATTAGCCATAATACACTATGTACAGGATTCTTACTCAATAGCACCATTAGTGCACTTCCTAGCGCAATCACTGTTAAAACCCAAAACATTATTTGTATAGCACTCATTTTTATTAGTTGTCAATTAAAAATTAAGCATTAAAAACGAACTATTTTTAACCCTTAATGGCTAATGATTGATTCCTTTAGCAACGGCATATTCTGCCGGTTGCGTAAGGGGATTCGGTATTAACAAATCTTTTTTTCCGTACACAAAACTCTCTCTCGTAAAGCTTGCAGGTGCAAAAGTTTCGCTTAAATAAATCGCATCTTTTGGACAAGCTTCTTCGCATAACCCGCAGAAAATGCAACGCAACATGTTGATTTCATATTTTGCTGCATATTTTTCTTCCCGATATAAATGTTCTTCGCCCGATAAACGCTCTGCAGCCTCCATCGTAATCGCTTCTGCCGGACAGGCAACGGCGCATAATCCACAAGCCGTACAATTTTCTCGTCCTTCCTCATCCCTATTTAACACATGCAGCCCACGAAACACCGGACTAAATTCCCTTTTTTGTTCAGGGTAATGAATGGTAGGCTGTCTTTTAAAAATATGACTAAACGTAATCATCATTCCTTTAAGTATATTCCACAAATAAATACTTTCTAGAAAGGTGATGGGCTTTCGTTCTACTGCGCTTGCTCTATTTGTTAATGCTTGCATTTTATTTGCTTTCGCATTCCGCTTTTAAATATTTACAAAATTATTTTTATATTCTATTGATGCCAACTTTATCTATGACCCTAAGGTGAAATCTGAAATATATCCTTATTTATCAGCATCTTAAATTTATCAACCCGCTCCTATACCTAGGCCAATATTGATGCTTATTTCTGTAGCCACAAAATTACAGCTCCCGTAATTACCATATTTGCCAATGCCAAAGGCACCAATTTCTTCCAGCCTAAATTCATCAACTGATCATAGCGAAAACGAGGTACCGTCCATCTTACCCACATAAATAAAAATATAAAGAACACCACTTTAGCCATTAAAACAATGATACCTACAATGGCTGCAATATTCGGCGATAAGGTATTTTCGTTCAAAAAAGGAACATCATAACCACCAAAAAATAAGGTTGCCATAATTGCACTGCTAATGAACATATTTACATATTCCGAAAATAAGTAAAAGCCCAATTTCATGGATGAGTATTCTTGATGATAGCCAGAGTTTAATTCACTCTCAGCCTCGGGCAAATCGAAGGGGGTTCTATTACATTCGGCAAATGCACAAATCAAGAAAATTAAAAACGCTAATGGTTGATACGCAATATTCCACAAGTGGCCTGGCAACATTTGTTGCTTTACAATTTCGCCTAGTTGTAAAGTGCCGGTACTCATCAGCAAGGCTATCAAGCTCAATCCCATCGCTAGTTCATAGCTAATGGCCTGCGATGCGCCACGTAAGGCGGCTAATAAAGAAAATTTATTGTTAGAGGCCCATCCTCCAATCATGATGCCATACACACCAACACTAACTACCGCAAAAACGTATAATATGCCAACATTGATATCAGCGATTTGTAACATCACAACCCTACCCGATGGTAATACAATTTTATTACCCCAAGGAACAACGGCACAAGTCATGAGTGCTGCAGTCATTGCTAATGAGGGACCCAAAATAAACAATGCTTTATTAGAAGTATTAGGAATAATCTCTTCTTTCATGATCAATTTTAGTCCGTCGGCAAATGGCTGTAATAACCCGAAAGGCCCCGCACGATTGGGTCCTGGCCGATCTTGCAAGATTCCTGCTACTTTTCGTTCGGCAAAAGTCATATATAAGGCAATACCTAAGCTTGCAAAAATGATGATGGCAATGAGTATAAGTTTCTCAAAAAATAAAGCCCAATCTATTAAAAGTAATGTAGTCATTGTTATGCGTTGGTCTTTTCAGGATTACTAAAAATTTGTGAGGTAGCCGGACCATCTATTGCGCTCAATTCTATACTCTCTTTGTTTACTTCACTCACACTATGAATATCCATCAATAGCTTCGGTGCTCTTCCATGCATTAATTCGGTTAAAAATTCTTGGGGTTTTTGCATTCCAACTAAACCTGCATAATGACCCTGAGCAATTACAGAGTGTCGGTTTATTTTTGTAGGACCTTCAATAACCCAGTCACCAATATGTTTCTTATCAAAGCGGCAGGTATTACATATCCATCCTGGCTTTCCATCAGTGGTATCTTTTACTTCGCCCCATTCGTCCTTACGTGCTGTTACACGAAATACTTCATCGCCTCTCATCCATAACTGAACCTGTCCGCTACAAGTAGGACAATCTCTGTGAGCATCAACAGGCTTTGTAAACCAAACGCGGTTTTTAAATCGGAAGGTCTTATCGGTTAAAGCACCTACCGGACAAACATCTATCACATTGCCAATAAAATCATTGTCTAAATTCTTCTCAATGAAAGTAGCAATTTCAGAATGATCACCTCTGTCTAGCACTCCATGCTCTCTTTTATTTGTAAGCTGATCAGCAGTATATACACATCGATAGCATAAAATACATCGAGTCATGTGCAACTGAATATGCGGCCCCAAATCATGTTTTTGGAAAGTTCTTTTTTGAAATTCATAGCGCGTAGCTTCCTTACCATGTTCATAACTAAGATCCTGCAAATGACATTCGCCTGCCTGGTCGCAGATAGGGCAGTCTAGGGGATGATTCAAGAGCAAAAACTCAACAATACCGGCTCTCGCATCTAAGACTTTTGGCGAAGTAATGTTTTTTATTTCCATACCATCCATAACCGTGGTACGGCATGAGGCAACTAATTTAGGCATGGGCCGTGGATCTTTTTCAGAGCCGCGACTCACTTCTACCAAACAGGTACGACATTTACCACCACTACCTTTTAGCTTGCTATAATAGCACATGGCCGGTGGCGCTACTTCACCACCAATCTTTCGTGCAGCATTTAAAATAGTAGTGCCCGCAGGAACTTCTATGGTAATGTTATCGATTGTTACTTTAAATAATGGTTGTTCTGCCACTGCTTTATATTTTTTTTATGCAACATTCTCTAGGAGAATGCAACGCATGTAAATGCTTTCTAAATTGTTAGCCCCCCGTTCTATACCTCACAAACCTATTACCACTTACTATTCGTAGTATAAAATTACACTGTTGCTGGCACATGTATTGGATCGGCATAATGTGCTAATCCAAAATTTCTTGATTGTGCTTCTACCGGATTCAAAACATGCCACTCAAACTCATCCCTAAAATGCCGTATAGCTGCCGCAACTGGCCACGCTGCTGCGTCACCCAATGGACAAATAGTATTACCTTCTATCTTCCGCTGTATATCCCATAATAAGTCTATATCACTCATTTTACCCTTACCGTATTCAATGTTTTTTAGAATCTTTTCCATCCAGCCCGTTCCCTCACGGCAAGGTGAGCATTGTCCACAACTTTCATGACGATAAAATCTAGCAAGTGTATACGTATTTTTTACCACACATTGATCTTCATCTAACACAATAAAACCACCACTTCCCATCATAGTTCCTGTAGCAAAACCACCATCACTCAAGCTTTCATAATTCATCATCCTAGGCTCGCCTTTGGCAGTTCTCAATAACAAATTAGCAGGAAGTATGGGAACGGAGGATCCACCCGGAATACAAGCTTTTAAACGTTTACCATTCGGAATACCGCCACAATACTCATCACTATATATAAATTCTTCCACACTAATGGTCATATCCATTTCATAAACACCTGGCTTATTAATATTGCCACATGCAGAAATTAGTTTTGTACCGGTACTTTTTCCAACACCAATCTTTGCATATTCTTCCCCACCCATATTGATGATCGGACCAATAGCCGCGAGCGTTTCTACATTGTTTACAACAGTGGGTCTATCCCAAACACCTTTAATGGCGGGGAATGGCGGTTTAATTCTAGGATTACCTCTTTTGCCTTCTAAGCTTTCGATCAAGGCTGTTTCTTCGCCGCAAATGTAGGCGCCTGCACCGCGTTGCACATGTATTTCGCAATTAAATCCAGTGCCTAAAATATTTTTTCCCAACCAACCATTTTGTTTTGCTTCTGCTATCGCCTCTTCTAAAATATCCACAATCCAAGCATATTCACCACGTATATAAATGTAGGTATCATTACTACCCAATGCAAAGGACGAAATAATCAAGCCCTCAAGTAAGAGATGAGGTAAAAACTCCATCAAATAACGGTCTTTAAAAGTGCCCGGTTCGCTTTCATCGGCATTACAAACCAAGTGACGAGGTACTCCTTCTGGTTTTGCAATAAAACTCCATTTCATTCCTGCAGGAAATCCCGCACCACCACGACCACGTAATCCGCTTTTCTTAACTTCTTCTACAATGGATTCTGCATCCATTTTCAGCGCTTTTTCTACGGCGGCATATCCACCTTCACGGCGATACACTTCGTAAGTACGAATGCCTTGTATATGTGCTTTTTCTAATAATACTTTTTTACTCATGCCCCATACCCCAAAGGGGAATATTATGTTTTATTATAAATATGTTATTACCACGATGCCTTCCCTATTTTAGTTCCCTTCTGCTAGTTTCGCCAATCTGAGTTCCTCTTTACCTTAAACTACAGAAACGGCTTGTCGGGCCATTAATTTCCAAACCCCTTTTTCTTTTATCCAAACCAAGAGCATACTAAAATTCAAGTCGGTTACTGAGCCCTCTTTCTTATTTTCTTTTGCCTTGAACAAGTAACGCACAATAGCCGTATTGTCCTCAATAAAAATTTTGATACCCGATACCGCTGTATCAGAATAGTTAGAAGCATTGTGAACAACACCTTTTATCATTTCGCTTCTTGATTGCAAATTGCCATGCGAATGACCATAGCTAACTGTGCTAGCCAACAAGCCTTCCAATGTTAAACTATCTTTGGTTCCAAAAATGGTATGACTAAGCAAATAAGTTTTTTGTGTTAGTTCAGCCTCGTCTTTACTTTGTGCATGAACTGCCACAAATCCAAGTAGAAAAAGAAAAGTAATCGCTATTTTCATTTGTTATGATTTAATTGTTTGCTACTGCGTTTTTACGACATTCTTCCACAATGGCATCTACCTTTTCTTTGGTTAGATGTTCGCGATAATGTTTACCCAATTGCATCATTGGAGCATAGCCGCAAGCACCCAAGCATTCTACCGTTTTTAAAGTAAATAACCCATCTGCCGAGGTCTCGCCAACTTTAATACCTAGTTTATCTCCAATATATTGAATAATATCGTCGCTGCCACGTAACATACAAGGACCCGTTTGGCAAACTTCAAACATATATTTTCCAACGGGCTTTAGGTTATACATGCTATAGAAGGTTGCTACTTCATATACCTCGATTGAAGATATCTGTAACAGTTCAGCCACATAGTCCATGGTTTCCGTACTCAGCCAACCCCCAAAAGTATCCTGAGCTAAATGCAGTACAGGCAACAAGGCGCTCTTCTGCTTTCCTTCGGGATAGCGGCTCACCAGCCTTTTAAATTCTGTTAGTTGTGCTTCATTAAACTTCATAACCATTCAACAATTTATTCATTCAATTATTCTATAAACTAGCAATATAAGCAGCAATAGAATTACTATTTATTTAGGCATCTAATTCGCCTGCAATTAAATTAAGGCTACTCATGGTAATGATTGCATCACTTAACATGGCCCCTTTAATTAATTCACCATATGCTTGATAATAGACAAAGCAGGGTCTACGAAAATGCAGTCGATATGGCGTTCTACCGCCATCGCTCACCAAGTAAAAACCAAGTTCTCCATTAGCTGCTTCAATACTTTGAAATATTTCACCCTTAGGAATATCGGTTTCTCCCATAATTATTTTGAAGTGCCAAATCAGTGCCTCCATCTTGGTATACACTTCTTTCTTTTCGGGCAAATAATAGGCAGGAACATCGGCATGAAAAACTTCTGCCTCCGCACCTTTAAATTCTTTTACTTTTCTATAGGCTTGTTCAATAATGCTTAAGCTTTGCCACATTTCTTCGCCACGTACCAAAAAGCGATCATAATTGTCCCCTGTTTTTCCAACAGGCACAGTAAAGTCAAAATCTTCATAGCTACTGTAAGGTGTGTGTACACGTACATCATAATCTACGCCAGTAGCACGTAAGTTGGGTCCAGTAAATCCATAATTTAAAGCCCGTTCTGCACTAATGCCCCCTGTATTTTGCAAACGATCCATGAAGATGCGATTACGATTACAAAGACCTTCAAACTCTTTCAACACTTTGGGATACTCTCTTAAAAATTTCTCTAGTTTTTCAAATAGGGTAGCTGTAAAATTTCTTTCAAAACCACCAATACGACCAATATTAGTAGTAAGGCGAGACCCACATACTTCTTCATATATCTCGTAAATCAATTCGCGATATTGCATTACATATACAAATCCGGTAAATGCACCTGCATCAACAGCAACAATAGAATTACAGATAAGATGATCCGAAATTCTTGCAAGCTCCATGATGATGATACGCAAGTAATCAACACGCTTGGGCGTTTTAATTTTCAGCAATTTTTCACAAGTCAAGTGCCAGCCCATATTATTAAGCGGACTACTACAATAATTGAGTCGATCCGTTAATGGGGTAATTTGATAGAGTGGTCTACGTTCTGCAATCTTTTCAAAAGCGCGGTGAATGTATCCGATAGTTTGTTCGGTTGACACAATTCTTTCACCATCTAATTCCAAAATATTCTGCATCACCCCATGCGTTGCAGGATGCGTAGGACCCAGGTTCAAAGTAGTGGTTTGTTTCTCTATTGAGCCTTCGGGCAGTATAATATGTTGTTGATGCTCTTGCATTTCTTATGGATGTTTCCGGCTTTGTGTTTCAATTTAAATTCTATCCTATTCCGAGTGCTGCACTTTATTCAATGGGTCCTTATGGTTGAGACAACGTTTGCGGACTATTTTCGTAAATATGTTAAGCCTCTAAAAATTGTTTATTTCAAAATCCCTATTGAACCTACGAACTGATCTATTATCCTCTTCCAAACATTTCATCATCCTTATCAATTCTTGACTGATCTTCTAATGGAAATTCCTTTCTCAACGGGAAATAAGTCATTTCATCTACATTTAATATCCTTTTCAAATTAGGGTGACCAACAAAGTTGACACCATAAAAATCAAATGATTCTCTTTCCATCCAGTTGGCAGCAGAAAATAAATAGGAAGCCGTAAATACATCCGGCTTTGCCACAGGGGTAAATACCTTAAATCGAATGCGAATATTATCTACTAGATTATGCAACTGATACACAACGGCCAATTCTTTCCCTTCATTTTCAGGATAATGAACAGCTGTTAAATCAGTTAAAAAACGAAATTTCAGTTCTTCATCATCATATAAGAATTGAAGCACTTTCAAATTCATTTCTGTTGGCGCCTCGAAAGTGAGCATCCCATAAGGCTCTTCGAAGTTGGCAACAACATCGCCAAATTTGTTGATTAACTTATTTTTTATTTGTTCGTTATGTAAACTCATAGATAACGGTAGAAAGTTAGAAGTCAATAAATTTATTCAATACCATAGCTTTCCATCAACGCTTTGTACTGTTGGCTATTTCGGCGGCGAATACTTTCCAAGCCCACTAGTTCCTGCACCTTCATAAAGCCGTCCAAAATAGCTTCAGGCCTTGGAGGACAGCCAGGAACATATACATCTACCGGCACTATCTGATCTATTCCTTGCAAAACGCTATAAGTATCAAATATGCCGCCACTGCTTGCGCAAGCACCTACTGCAATTACCCAGCGTGGTTCGGCCATTTGCAAATATACTTGCTTAACTACAGGACCCATTTTCTTAGCAATGGTGCCCATCACCATCAATAAATCGCACTGACGGGGTGTAAAAGCCATGCGCTCTGCCCCAAACCTTGCAAGGTCATAATGTGCAGCAGCAGTAGCCATAAATTCAATACCGCAACAAGAAGTAGCAAATGGCAATGGCCAAATAGAGTTTTTTCGTGCTAAACCCACTACATCGCTCAATTTAGCGGTAAAAAAGCCCTCTCCGCCATACCCTTCAGGCGCCTCCACCATACTAACAGCAGTTGCTGTAGTGGCCTCTTTAGGATGAATATTAAAACGTACTGGACGCATAAGATAATATTGAATGCTGACTATTAAGTAAAGAATAATTCCACTATTGCTTAACAGTCAAAATTTAAAATAGTTTTTAATCTTCCCAGGTTAAGGCCCCTTTCTTAATGATATAAACAAAACCCACTAGAAAAAAAGCCACAAACATTAATACAGCATAAAATCCTTCCCAACCCAATGACTTGAAATTAACGGCATATGGATAAAAGAAAATAACTTCCACATCAAATAAAACAAACAAGATAGCAACTAAGAAATATTTGATAGCCATGGGATGACGTGCATCACCATGCGTATCAATACCGCTTGTAAAAGAGGCTAACTTATCTTTTGTTTTGCGCTTAGGACCTACCCAAGCCGAAAAACCAATCATAAAAGCCACAAAGCCCGCAGCAAAAAGAAGCTGTAACCCAATTGGAAAATAATTGGCGGCTGTACTTGATTTAGCATCTAATAAAATAGGGAGCCAATGCATACTAATATATTTGAAATTGAGTACAAAAATAAGACAGCAAAGCATACAAAAGAATAACTCCTCATATTAGAGGAGTTATTTCTTTAAAAAAAACTATTTAGGACTATTCCCCGAAGGCTTAGTAGCTGGTTTTGCGACCGATTTTTTAGCCGGCGGCGGTGCTAGGGCCTTCAGTAATTGCTCTTTTGTTTTAGTACCATACTCATTTTCTTCTCCTGGGTTAGGATAAAGTTCTAACATTCTTTCAGTAATCGCAAGGGCTTTTTCTAGCTCCTTGGTGCTATAAACATAATAGCTAAGCATGTAATATAAATTATTAAAAATATATTTTTTGTTTTTTACTGAATCGTCCTTAACATAAAAATCGTTTTGTTGTTCCAAGGCAAGCATTGCAGTAGCCGAATCAATACCTTTTGCCCCTTTCACGTTAAAGGTATAACCTTGGGGCTTTTCTGGAAAAGCAGCGATATAATTTTTTGCAATTGCCATGGTTTGAACATAATCTTTTGCATAGAGAGCAGCAGTGGCAAGATGGTAAAAGTCTAATTCGGTGCTTGTACCTTTTAAGGCCACCATTTTCTGGTACCATTTAAGTTGTTCCGCATACATTTTAGATTTACCATAAATATCAGCAGCCTGATTCATGTAATTTAATCTATTCACCTTCGATGTATCATTATCAATGGCTCTTTGTAAAAGTGCTACAATGATATTTTCATTGCCTGGGAATTTTGAAAGCACTTTAACAGCTAAATCATAGTTGTCTGATTCAATTGATTTTGCAGGAGCAGCGGCGAAAAACTTTTCTACATACGACTTAGCTTGGGCAGAATCGCCTAATCGATCATAATCATAGGCATACAAAATATTAAGGTGTGGCAAAGTGGTAGTACCTACCGCAGTTTCGATTTCTTTAACTTTAGCAAGCGATTCGGTGTATTTACCTGCACGAAATAAATATTCAGCATAAAAAAGGTCATTGGCAGGATCCTTATCGGCATACTTCAAGAAGTTATCCAAATAGTCTTTTGCTTTATTTACATCTTTTTCGGCATAATATTTAAACAATACTAGATAAGCAGGTGCAAAAGCAGGATCGGCATTGATGGCTCCATTAAAAGAGGCCTCGAAAGCTTCTTTATTATTTTGGCTATAATAAATTTTACCTATCTGGTACATAGCAACCACATTCTTAGGATCGCGTGTAAGTGCTTCTAAAAACGATTTTACCGCATCTCCGCCATTTTCACTACCCAACTTACGGTAGCAAATACCCATATTATTGTAGATATCGGGATTTGTTTTATTCAGTTCTGCGGCACGCTTTAATTTTTCAATCCCATAAATAGGGTCGCCCGTACTAGCCACACCATCGGCATTTGCACGTCCAATTGCATTTAAGATATCGGGATTTTCGCCCTTCTTGGTCTTGGTAGCGGTAATAGCTGCTTCAAATTTTTGTTTAGCTGCATTGATATCGCCACCTTCTAATAAAGCTATATGACCCATTCCTACCCATATTAGCGGATCGTTGATGCCGTCAGTTAATGCTTTTTGGTACACCACTTTTGCAGCTGCTAATTGTGCAGGGGTTGGTTCTCCAGTAGCAGCTAATAAGGATTGACCATACCAATAAATTGTTTGGGGATCTTTTGAATTAGCATCATATAACTTCTTCAACAATGAGATAGCACTATTATTTTTTTCGTAGTTCAAGTACTTAATACCGTCTGCAATCGTTTGTGCCGATAAAAAATTCACAGCCATCATTGCTGCCATAAAAAAAGTAATGATTTTCTTCATCATGTTACATTTAAAATTTATTTACGCTTACTCTGTTATTTTTGTTGCTCTTGCTCTAAAATCCATTTTTCCTGGCGCTAAGCCCGATCTCCTAAATATCAACTGTCCTCTTTCCAAACTGAGAAAATTTACAAACCCAGTTCCAAGTGCCGCGGCATTTTCTTTTAAAATATAATATACAGGCCTTGCTAATGGATACTCGCCAAAAGTAATGCTTGCCTGCGAAGGCTTGGCAAAGAAATTTTTTTCAGTACACTTCACACATTCTACCAACGCTAATCGAATCTTTTTCAAATCGTCTTTCTGCTTAGGTTCATTCACATTTCCTACCCAGTTTAATCCAACAAAACCAATAGCATCCTCCTTCTTGATCACCGCATCAATAACGGCATCATTCCCCTTAACGCCTACCACATTTTTTCCGAATGGTGCACCCATCAATAAACTATCCCGCAAAAATCTTACCGAACTTGTAGCGTTATTACCATCCATGATAATCGTTTTCCCTTTTTTACCACTTAATAGATCCTTAATATCCGAAAGGGTAAATACACTATCCTTGGCCTTTATATTTACAATGATAGCGATAGCATCGTAAGCAATGGTGGAAAATTGTGGTTTAAAGAACAACTTATTCTTAAAAAATGTGATTTCCTCTTTTGATAAGCCCCTACCTACAATCACCATTCGCGTACTGTCGTTGTTTTCAAGATCCTTAAAACAGTCAACTTCCGACTTATAAGTTGCCAAAATATGTGCATCAGGAAAGGAAGAATGAAAAACTTTTATTTGTTGCTCCATCACCGGCTTAAAGCTTTCATCCACACTAATATTTATGGTGCCCTTCGAGGGCGTATCTGTTTCCTCGCCGTTTTGTTGTTGCTTCGTTTTGCAGGAAACCAACCATAAAAACAACCCAAAAAACAAAAAAATGACGACTTTCTTCATATCAATAATCCTTCTTTATTCCGCGATACAACCTAAATCCTCCATAAAGCAAACAAATGGAACCAAAAAAATAACTAAATGTTATCCCCCAAGCTTCATTTAAAGCTACGATATGGCTTATATGCCATTTCTCTCCAAAAAACAACAGTAATGCCATGGTAAAGTACATCAATGCCATGGTAAAGTCTCTGATGGAGCGCATCAAAGTAAAGCTTTTCTGTTGTGTTTCTCTTAGATCCATTCCCATTTAACAATAAGTTCAAATTAAAATTTGGGCAATTTATAGAATATTCTATTCTATAGCCACAAATGTAATAGGTAATTCAAAGTAAACCCCTAGATTTTGCTGATTTTGTTTGATTCTAGCAATTAAAATATGGTTCTCAAATGCAAATAGCTTTTAGCCATAAATCAGCGCTAAGTTCCTGTGCCCAAAACAAACCTACTAATCGCCCTACTATGATGCTCCTTTTTTTTATTTCCATAAATAAATGGGCTTTCATTTTCAAATTTTTCCATTGTACCCAATGGTGGGGTTGATTTTATTAAATGCAGTTGGACCATCCAAAAATCAGCAGCAAAATTGGCTCCAATAGATATTGATCCGTTGCCATACGGATGGGTTACTGCTGATTAGTGGCTGCTTTAAACTAGGCTGAGCCTACATGAACTTTAAAATTAAACATCTGTTACCCAGCTATCACTTACTCTTATTAGTAGTAGCTTGAATGTAACTTATAGATGGGTTATAAGTAGCTTATATGTGGCTTATTGCAGAAATAGAACTGGTTCTGTCTTATACCAAAGACCCGAGTGCATCATCGAAAGGTTTAGGCGAACGAATTACAACACCTGATTCCATCCTATCATCCTTTTTTGTACGCCAGTTGCTATATTTGCCAAATGAAGATTCTAATGGTATGCCTAGGTAATATTTGTAGAAGCCCATTAGCAGTAGGTATTTTAAGGGATAAAGTAAAAAAGGCTGATTTGGATTGGATAATTGATAGCGCAGGCACAGCTCATTACCATATGGGTGAACCGCCTCACCACTTATCACAAAAAGTTGCCAAATTGAATGGTGTGGATATCTCTAATTTAAAGGCAAGACCGTTTTCAAAACAAGATATGGTGGCATTCGACAAGATTTATGTGATGGACAGAGCAAATTATGAAGCAGTTAAAAAAATAAGCCAGGAATTATGGAACGAAGGAAAAGTAAATTTGCTGCTCAATGAATTGTTTTTAGCCGAAAATAGAGAAGTACCCGACCCTTGGTATGGGGGTGAAGAAGGGTATCATCAAGTATATGAATTAATTAGCCAAGCATGTACCGCATTGCTATTGAAACAGACTCACGCAATAAATTTGTAAAGTAAAAATGTCTAAACCAACTATACCGCAAGGAACAAGAGACTTTAGTGCCGAAATCGTGCACAAACGTCATTTTATTTTTAATACTATTCGCCATGTATTTGAGCTTTATGGTTTTCAACCCTTGGAAACCCCAGCCATGGAGAATCTGGATACTTTAATGGGTAAGTATGGCGAAGAGGGTGATAAGCTCATTTTTAAAATTCTTAATAATGGATTAGATAATCCTGCGAAGCAAGAACAGATAAAAACTGACTTTGAGAGCGTACTTCTGGGTAAAAATGTAAAAGGTATTACGGAACGAGCATTACGTTATGACCTTACCATCCCATTTGCACGCTATGTAGCCATGAATCATGGCCAACTAACCTTCCCTTTTAAACGCTATCAAATTCAGCCTGTATGGCGTGCTGATAGACCTCAACGTGGCCGCTATCGTGAATTTTACCAATGTGATGCCGACGTTGTGGGAAGCAATGCCTTATTGAATGAAGTGGAACTTACTAGTATGTATGCCCGCGTGTTTAATACCTTGGGCATCGCTGTTGAGATTAAACTGAATAGTCGTAAAATATTGGCAGCCCTAGCCGACCTATGTGGTGGACCTCATAAAATGATTGATATTACCATTGCTATCGACAAATTGGATAAGATTGGTATTATAAAAGTTAAAGAAGAATTAGTACAAAAAGGCTTATCAACCGAACAGATTGATACCATTGAACAATACTTGAACATTAATGGTACGAATCAAGAAAAAATAGTGGCCTTAAAGGTATTGACCGGCGAAAATGAAATGGCCAAGCAAGGAATAGCAGAGATTGAATATATTCTTGCACAGGAAGCGGAAATCAAGAACGAAAAATCTGAAATTGTAATCGATCTAACACTAGCAAGAGGTCTGAATTATTATACAGGCATCATTTTCGAAATAAAAGCCAAAGGCGTTCAAATGGGTAGCATTGGCGGAGGTGGCCGTTATGATGATCTTACTGGCTTATTCGACGTTCCCAATATACCAGGGGTAGGCATTAGTTTTGGTGTTGACAGAATATACGATGTGATGGAGGAATTAGGCTTATTTCCAGCCGAAGTACAAGCAGGTACCAAAGTATTATTTTTTAATCTTGGTAAGGCCGAAAGCGATACTGCTTTTCGCTTGATGCAACAGTTACGTGCCCAAAACCTGAGCTGCGAGCTATATCACGAACAATCAAAATTTGAGAAACAATTTAAATATGCCGATAAAAAGCAAATTTCTTTTGCAGTGATTATTGGCAGCAAAGAATTAGAAGAGCATACCTGTACCGTAAAAAATTTAAAAGACGGCACTCAGGAAACATTGACCCATCAGGCTTTGCTCTCTTTTCCATTTTAAAGTACTTAATTCTTTTCCTATAACTACACAATAGGGGGTGCTGTATAGTTCCCCCTATTGTTTGGATTATAATCCTTCGAATACCATAGCCGCCCCCTGACCTACGCCCACACACATCGTGGCCAGTCCGTACTTGGTTTTTCTTTTTTTCATTTCATGTAACAAGGTAACCGCTATTCTTGCGCCACCACTACCTAATGGATTGCCCATAGCGATACTACCTCCATTTACGTTTACCTTATGGCTATCTAATCCTAAATCGTTGATGCAGGCAATGCTTTGCGATGCAAAGGCTTCGTTCAGTTCAATCAAATCTATATCGCTCAGTTGTAAGCCGGCACGTTGCAAACTTTTCAAACTAGCCGAAACGGGGCCAATGCCCATAATAGCGGGATCCACACCGGTTACACCCATACTAACCACTCTTGCCATAGGTTCTAGGTTAAATAGTTTTACCGCTTCTTCACTGGCAAGCAATAAGCCGGCAGCTCCATCATTGATACCACTCGAATTTCCTGCTGTAACCGTTCCATTAGCTGCAAAGGCAGGTTTTAGCGAACCTAACCTTTCGATTGAAATTTTTCGAGGGTGTTCGTCTTTATCAAAAAGGGTGGTTTCTTTATTTTCTGCTATTTCAACAGCAATAATTTCTTGATTCCATTTACCGCTATTCAAGGCCGCAAAATATTTTTCATGCGATGAATAGGCAAACAAATCTTGTGCTTCTCGAGAAATATTCCATTTACTAGCCATATTTTCGGCAGTTTCACCCATTGAATAGGGATAATAGCGATCGGTTAGTTTTTTATTTACAAAACGCCAGCCAATAGTTGAATCGTGCGTTTCTACTTTTCTACTCCAAGCTCCTTGACTCTTTGATGTAACAAAGGGGGCTCTACTCATACTTTCTACTCCACCAGCGATATACAATAGTCCTTCCCCACACATGATTGCCCTACTTGCATCCATTATACTCTGAAGACCACTAGCACATAACCTATTAACCGTATTACCAGCAACTGTTACGGGTAAACCCGCTAATAATACCGCCATTCGAGCCACATCGCGGTTATCTTCGCCAGCCTGATTGGCGGCGCCTGCAATGACGTCTTCAATGAAATGCACATCAATAGTGGGATTTCGCGCTACCAATGCAGTAAGCATTAATGCCAACAAATCGTCGGGTCGTTTGGTACTTAATTTACCCCCATAACGACCAATAGGCGTTCTTACAGCATCAATAATATAACAGGCTTTCATATTTAATATTTCTCCATGAACTAGAATCTTGGGCTTCTGCTTCCGTTATCCTTTACGCCAAAGAGGCGTTCAGAAGCATCAATACCCAATTGTTAAATTTTCTTAGGGCAAAGATGCAGTAAAAACACAAAGTTTTAGTTCACCTATCTTTGCAGCATGTCTACACAACAAAACATCCGGGAACTTTCGCTACAAGAGTTAGAAAACTATTTCTTATCGATCAACGAAAAAAAGTTTCGTGTTAAGCAAGTACATGAATGGCTTTGGCAAAAGCATGCACACAGTTTTGAAGATATGAGTAACTTAAGCAAAGACCTTCGCAATAAGCTGACGGCAGAATTTTCGTTGCCAGCCCTTAAATTAGATAAAGAACAAGTAAGCGAGGATGGGACTGTAAAAAGTCGGTTTAAAACCTTCGATGGCCACTTTATTGAGGGGGTACTTATACCTACCGAAGAAAGAAAAACTGCTTGCGTTTCCTCGCAAATAGGTTGTAGCCTAACTTGTAAATTTTGTGCAACAGGTTATATGGACAGAAAAAGAAATTTAACCTTCGACGAGATTTACGATGAAGTGGTGCTCATTAATCAACAAAGCGAAAAAATCTACGACAAAAAATTAACCAATATCGTATTCATGGGCATGGGCGAACCCTTGCTTAATTATGGAAATGTGATGAAAGCCATTGGAAGGATTACTGCAGAAGACGGCTTATTTATGAGTCCAAAGCGTATTACGGTTTCTACAGCTGGTGTTGCCAAACAAATTAGAAAATTAGGCGACGATAAAGTACGTTTTAAACTTGCAGTATCCCTACATGCGGCTACCGATAAAAAACGGAACGAAATCATGCCTATTAATGAAACCAATAACATTAAAGAATTAATAGAGGCCCTAAATTATTTTTATAAACAAACAGGCAACGAAATCACTTTCGAATATATTTTACTCAAAAATTTCAACGATTCGGAGAAGGATGCCGAAGATCTGATTAAAATTTATAGACAGGTACCTGCCGACCTCGTTAACATTATTGAATATAACTCGATTGATGCTTTCCAATTCAATAAACCTGACGAAGAAAGTACAGAAAAATTTATGAATATCCTAGAACGTAATAGAGTCAATGCCCGTTTAAGAAAAAGTCGTGGTAAAGATATTGATGCTGCTTGCGGACAATTAGCCAATAAGAAATAAAAGTTATTAGGTTATATTCACCGGCATTTTTTTTGGTTTTACCTATAAAGCCTAGGTATAACTTTGCAAAAGCATGCTGCGTTTAAACCTAGTGGCTAGGCGAGGGTCAGTATAAGGAACAAAAAAATGAAAAATGAAAAAGTCCATACTTCTTAGTCTGTCCATTGGGATCTTTATATGTTATGCAAATGCACAGCCCCCAGAAAATAATCGGGGAGAAAATTTACAAAGGCCCAGAAACGATAGTAGTTTTCATCGCTTTCAGCACAATAAACCGCCTTTTCAGGAAGGAGGAGCTAATAGGCATCAAGATCCGTTTGCCAAAGGCAAACCGGGCTCCTTTGAAGGAAAAAAAAGGGGGCCATTAGCCGGACTGCATTTAACGCCCGATCAGATGAAACAAGTGAAGGTAATGAATGAAAATTTCCGTGCACAAGTAGCTAGTTTAGAGAAAAGCGATAAAATATCGTTAGGCGAATACAAAACCCAATTGGCTAGCCTACACAAAGCACATAAGGCCCAATTTGAAGCACTCTTAACCGATGAGCAAAAGAAACAAATTGCAGACCAAAAAAAGAATGCAGCAATCAATCAACAAGTGAAAACTGTTGCTCAACTTGAAAGAATGCGATTAACCCTTGGCCTAACCGATGAGCAGCTAGCTAAAATAAAGGCAAATCAAACAGCTTTACACAACAAATTAGTGGCTTTACACGAAAATGAAGCCCTATTACCCGAACAAAAAAGGGCAGCATTAACATCGTTGATGAACGAAAGAAAAGAGCTACTAAAATCAATACTTACACCCGAGCAACAACTAAAAGCGGATAGCCTTAGAAAAAATATGCCCCAAAATTCAAGAAATGGTTGGCATAACAATAACCGCCCCCCAATTGCAAAATAGTTGAACGTATGGATAGTTGAAAATAAACCCTTTCGATCGTGTCGGAAGGGTTTATTTTTTTAATAGTACCTTTGTAGCACCTGTTGAAAAACAGCAAACTAATATCATATGAGTCATAAACCATTCGACAAGTTCATTAACAAAGAAGCAAAAGGCGCTAAAAAGAAAGAAGCATTCCGTCAGGAAAAGCGAAGAGGGAAAGCCGAAGCAAGGGCATTAGGCGAAGAGCTGAGGAAAAAGAAACTCGATAAAAAAAGAGGGATCCTGAGTCCTGAACTTGCCCCAAAAAGTACTCCAATCAAAGCTACCAAAAGAGGCAAGATTCCTCAACTAGAAGTAGTCAGTAACCCCAACGAGAAAGAAAAGAAAAAAAGATTTAATAAGAAATCTTTACTACAAAATATTGCCCCTGCCGATGCAGCCGTTGAAGCGGATATTGACCTTCCAGTTTCGGATACCCTTATGCCATTAAATAAGTTTATTGCACATGCAGGAATATGTGGCAGAAGAGAAGCGGCAGATCTTATTAGACAAGGATTAGTACAGGTGAATGGAGATAAAGTGGTGGAGCCAGGATACAAAGTACGTGGCAATGAGGATGTAAAAGTGAAGGGTAAAAAAATATTTTTACAAAAGAATCTAGTCTATATTCTACTAAATAAGCCCAAAGATTATATCACCACAGCTAAAGACCCAGAAGGCAGAAAAACAGTGCTCGATTTAATAAAAGGTGCTACCAAAGAAAGAGTTTATTCGGTTGGCCGTTTAGACAGAAACACGACGGGTGTTTTATTGTTAACCAATGATGGAGAACTAGCACAAAAGCTGACTCACCCTTCGTACGAAATAAAAAAAATATACGAAGTACGACTAGATAAGCCCTTAGTAAAAAAAGATTTTGAAGCGATTGCTACGGGCATCACTTTGGAAGATGGATTTGTAAAGGCCGATAGCTTAGCCTACGACGAAAAAGATAAAAGTATTGTAGGTATTGAAATTCATAGCGGCCGTAATAGAATTGTACGCCGTATGTTTGAACACCTTGGGTATGATGTTAAAAATTTGGATCGAGTAATGTTTGCGAATCTTACCAAGAAGAATGTTGACCGTGGTACCTGGCGAATGCTTCAACCTAAAGAAATTCGGTTACTAAAGTTTATGAACCAGAGTTTTTTAAAGAAAGAAACGAGTACTAAAGGCGAAAAAAAATAAGCAATATCACCATTGCATCCAAGCACATAAAGAATAGGTACCCAAGAAATCTAAGCACACATGAAGCTTGAAATAATTTTTGAAAACGAATATTTTGTTGTTATCAATAAGCCCTCTGGATTACTAAGTATCCCAGATAGATTTGGAAAGGAAATATCCCTAAAAGATATCTTAAAAGAAAAATATGGCAACATATTTACCGTACATCGTTTAGATAAGGATACAAGTGGTGTAATCATTTTCGCCAAGAACGAAATTACACATAAGGATCTATCGCAACTATTTGAAGGACGAGAGGTAGAAAAATTTTATCTAGGCTTGGTTCATGGCAGTTTAATGAGCCCCAAAGGAAGTATTGATGCTTCTATGATGGAGCACCCTGCAAAGAATGGAACAATGATTGCCCACACCAAGGGTAAGCCAGCCTTAACCGACTATGAAGTAATAGAGCCCTTTAAATCCTATTCTTGGATGCAATTTCAAATTCATACTGGGCGTACACACCAAATACGTGTTCACCTAAAGCATATTGGGCACAGCATTGTTTGCGATAGCCTCTATGGCGATGGAGCACCCATTTTACTTTCAACGATTAAACGCAATTTTAAATTGGCAAAAGTTGCCGACGAAGAAAAACCAATGTTGGGTAGATTAGGATTGCATTCGTGGAAGATCATGTTCACACTTAACAATGAAAATTTTGCTTTTGAAGCCGAAGTACCAAAAGATATCCGCGCCCTTCTCCAACAGTTGAGAAAATGGAAAGGCTAAATAAATTTATTGCTTTAAGTAATTGCGTTTTTAATGGCCAATGCCCTTAATTGAATGCTGGCATGAGCTAAGGCCAATAATTAAAAATTATTACAAGTTCTAGCTACTCAAATAGGGTTGTATGTGAACCTTTAAGAAAATTAGGTGTTTATTCTAACTAAAACTGGCAGCTTATGCATTTATATACCTGTAGAACAATTCTTTTATTTTCTTTTCTTTATTTGCTTTTATATCCAAGCATTACAAGTGCACAAAATAAAACAACCATTAGCGGTATTGTAAAAGATAAGGTTACCGGCGAACTCATGATTGGCGCTTCCATTAAAATAGAAGAATTACCAGGAACAGTTGTTTTCACCAATGCCTATGGGTTCTATGCCATAAGCACACCAAAAGGAAAATACACTTTATTAATTAGCTCTATAGGCTACACCAACTTTATTAAAAGTATAAGTACCGAAAAAAACTTACAACTGAATATCGAACTATCGCCAGCTGCTATCACACTCGAAGAAGTAATAGTAGCTAGTAGAAACAAAAATGAGCACGTGGAGAAAGCATTGATGGGCGTTGAAAAAATTAATATCAATGAAATAAATAAATTACCCGTTTTATTTGGCGAAAAAGATGTGCTAAAATCAATTCAATTATTGCCGGGCATTCAGTCGGCAGGCGATGGAAATAGTGGCTTCTTTGTTCGTGGAGGTGGTGCAGATCAAAACCTGATCTTATTAGACGAAGCCCCTGTTTATAATGCATCGCATTTATTAGGTTTCTTCTCCACCTTTAATTCGGATGCAATAAAAGATTTCAGTTTATATAAGGGTGGAATGCCTGCCCAATATGGCGGCCGTTTAAGTAGCGTGGTAGATATTAAGATGAAAGATGGTAATAACAAAGATTATGATGTGAATGGCGGTATCGGTTTAATATCTTCTCGATTAAACATAGAAGGACCCTTAGACAAAGACAATGGCTCCTTTATTATTAGCGGTAGAAGAACCTATGCCGACATGTTCTTAAAGCTATCTCCAGATACTACCATCAAATCGAATAAATTATATTTTTATGACCTTAACTTGAAAACGAATTATCGGTTAGGCAAGAAAGATCGGCTTTTTTTATCGGGTTATTTTGGCCGTGATGTTCTTGGCTTTGGCGACACTTTCGGAACCGACTGGGGCAATACAACAGCCACGCTTCGGTGGAATCATTTAGTTAGTAATAGAATTTTTTCGAATACCTCGCTCATCTATAGCAACTATAACTATATTATTAAAATAAAATCTGGATCAAGCAATTTTAAGATTACTTCTAAGATAGAAGATTTTAATATAAAGCAAGATTTCGATTATTTTATTACGAATAATAACAAAATAAAATTTGGGGGAGACATGATTGAACATACCGTATCACCAGGACATATAGAAGCCGATGCCAGTTCGAATGTAAAAAGTTCCACTGTTCAAAATCGTTATTCTATTGAAAGTGCGTTTTATGTTTCGGATGAGGTGGGTGTCAGTAAAAAAATAGATTTGGTGTATGGACTAAGGTGTTCGAATTTATCGGCTATTGGACCGGGCAACTATTACCAATACGACAATAATGGAAACACCATCGATACCTTACATGTTGCTTCGGGTAAATCTGTTGCGAGCTATTGGAACTTAGAGCCTCGTATCAGCATTAGCTATATACTTACCAATAATGGCTCGATCAAAGCCTCTTATAACCGCAACGTTCAAAATCTGCATTTATTGAGCAATGCGGTAACCACCACTCCTACCGATTTGTGGCTACCGAGTAGCAATAATGTAAAGCCAGAAATAGCCGATCAGGTGGCAATAGGCTACTATAAAAATAGCCATAATAATAAGTATGAACTTTCTGTAGAAACCTATTATAAGTTGATGCAACATCAAATTGATTATCGCAATGGTGCCGACCTCACTGCTAATGATAATGTAGAAAGCGAACTATTGTATGGGAAAGGAAGAGCATATGGTATTGAGTTTTATGTAAAGAAAAAAGTTGGTAAATTAAATGGCTGGATTAGCTATACCTTGTCTAGAACAGAAAGAAGATTCGATAGTATTAATCACGGTAATTATTTTCCTGCCCGACAAGATAGAACCCATGACCTTTCCATTGTGGCACTCTATAAACTAAATAAACGTTGGAGCTTGTCTGGTACCTGGGTATATTACACGGGTAATGCAGTAACCTTCCCAAGCGGAAAATACCAGGTAAATGGACAAACCGTATTTATGTATACCGAACGTAATGGTTATAGAATGCCAGCCTACCATCGACTAGATTTAGCGGCTACAGTAGAAAATAAACATAATAGCTTACGTAGATATCAAAGTAGCTGGACCTTTGGACTATACAATGCTTATGGCAGGGAAAATGCCTATTCCATAGCTTTTCAGGATGATCCAAACGATCCTACTAAAACACAAGCAGTGCAAACCTCTTTATTTAAATTCATTCCAAGTATTAGCTGGAACTTTAAATTTTAGTACCGATGAAAGCATTCTATACACTTCTAGCCATTTCAACTTTGATGATAGCAGTTGCTTGCAAAAAAGTGATCAATGTTGATCTAAATAATGCAGCATCCGAAATTGTAATTGAAGGAATCGTTACCAATACCAGCACTGCGCAGGTACGCATTAGTAATTCGGTTAATTTTAGCAACAGTAACATTTTTCCTACTGTTTCAGGTGCAATGGTTACGATTAGCGATAACCTGAACAATAATTATATTCTCCAAGAAACACAGCCAGGTATCTATACCAACAATAACTTAATGGGTTTACCAGGACATACTTACCAATTAAATGTAAATACCAATGGTCATATTTATACTGCAAGCTCAACAATGCCTTACCAAGTATTCATGGATACTATTTTAACCGACAATATTTCCTTTGGCAACAAGTACATTAAAATTGTAGAACCTTTATATTCCGATCCAGCTAATGTGGCTAATTACTACTGGTTTATTGAAACAATTAGACAAACGGTTAACAAAAAAATATTTGTATGGGACGATAATCTTACCAATGGCGGCATTAGCAATAGGCCCTTAATTGAGCCAGACAGCACCATCAATACAGGCGATACCATACAAGTTGAAATGAGGTGCATCGATAAAAATATATACAATTATGTACGCGGACTAGAAGACCTACAAAATAATGGAACCACCCCTGCTAATCCCAATACGAATATTAGTGGCGGTGCCTTGGGTTATTTTAGTGCTCAAACACGTCAGATAAGAAAAGTTAAAATGCCTTAGTTAAAATCAAGGCTTACCACTTAAACCAAGCACTCGCCCTTATTAAGACACATTCCACTTATCTTCGTGAAGCAATGAAGGGACTTATTTATAAATCTACGGGTAGTTGGTATGTAGCCAAGACAAACAATGGCAAGGCTTTTAATGCCCGTATTAAAGGGGTCTTGAAGATCGATGGAATTACCTCTACTAACCCCATTGCAGTAGGCGATGAGGTGGTGATGGAATTAGAAAATGAATTAGAAAGTACCACCACCATCTCCGAAATATTAGAACGTAAAAACTATGTAGCTAGAATTAGTCCGCACAATAAACATCAGCACCATATTGTAGCCTCTAACTTAGACCAGAGCATTTTATTTGCTACATTAAAAGATCCTAAAACATCGCAAGGTTTTATAGACCGCTTTTTAGTGGCTTGCGAAATGTACCATGTACCCGCCATCATTGTTTTTAATAAATCGGATATTTATAAAAAGAAAGAAATTGAGAAATTCGAATTACTCAAATCTATCTATACTGCAGTTGGCTATAAGGTTGTGCTAGCAAGTGTCATCAAAAATGAAGGGATAGATGAGGTGAAAGCACTACTTAAAAATAAAACCACTTTATTAAGTGGACATAGTGGTGTTGGAAAGTCTAGTTTAATTAATGCCATCTTCCCTGAACTTGATTTAAAGATTTTAGAAGTGAGTGGTTGGAGTGGCAAAGGAATGCATAGTACTACTTTTGCGGAAATGTTTGACCTTCCATTTGGGGGTAAAATTATAGATACACCCGGCATTAGAGAACTGGGTTTAGTAGACTTAAGCAAGCAAGAGTTAAGTGGTTATTTTCCCGAAATGAAAGCACTAGTAAATGATTGTCAGTTTAATAATTGTATGCATTATAACGAGCCGGGCTGTGCAGTTAAAGCGGCTGTAAATATTGGAAAGATTTCCGAAGAACGATACATTAGCTACCTTACCATCTTAGAGAGTATTGAAGTTAAAACTTGGAGTTAATGGGCTCTACTCTTTTTTAACTAACCCCCTTTGTTTACACCATTTGGATGTTTGCTATCGTATCCGGGTAATAACTTTTCTGCTCCCATATTTCTAACATTCACCGGGCAGCCATTTTTGTTGCCATGATGAAATAAACCACAGGAAATAAATAATAAGATTATAGCAATTAAGCTAACTAATTTTTTCATCGTATCAATTTCGGTAAAGGATCGCTTGTTTGTGTAAAAAAATTTATGGAGTAGGGCAGTCATTGTGTTGCTCAAACCAAGATGAATATTTAACATAGTTGTTGGCAATACGATCAATCTCGCTGTGAACTGTTTCGTGTGGCAACTCTTTCACCTTTTTAGCAGGCACGCCTGCATAAATGGTACCCGATTCTACTACAGTGCCCTCAAGTAAAACAGCACCAGCAGCAATAATACTATTACTGAATACTTCGCAACGATCCATCACAATAGCACCCATTCCAATTAACACATTGTCGTGTATGGTACATCCGTGTACCAGGGCATTATGACCAATAGAAACATTATTACCAATATTTGTTGGATTTTTTTGATACGTACAATGTATAATGGCACCATCTTGTACATTTACTTTATTGCCCAATCGTATAAAATTAACATCGCCTCTAATTACTGCATTAAACCATACACTACACTCAGTACCCATTACCACATCGCCAATAATGGTAGCATTCGGTGCAATAAAGCAATCTTCACCAAACTGGGGATGCTTATCTAAAACTGAAAGGATATATGCCATAGGTACTACAGATTTTTAAAACCATCATGAAGAAAATACTAGCCCAAATATAATAATAAAAAAATCAAGGTCTGTGCTAACTAGCCGGTATAAAAATTTTCACTAGTTTGCATATATGAAAATCTGCATTAGTGTAATATTTACTTTGTTTCTATTTAACCGAACTTTTTCTCAGATAGAAAAAGACAACTTTAAACTCATATCAACAAAGTTTGTTTCGCTTTTTAATGAAGATAAAAATGACAGTATCGTTTACCTGTTTTCACCCGAAATGAAAGCAGCCTTACCTATCGAAAAGTTTGCTCCAATACATGCTAGTTTAAAAGCACAGGAAGGTTCTATACAGAAAATAAGATTTGTGAGAATGCAGAATGCAGGTGCTTTATATGAAACTACCTTTAGTAAAGGGGTGTTAGCAATGATAATTAGTTTAAATAGTAAAAATGAAATTTCAGGCTTGTTATTCAAGCCTTATAATGTGGCCAAAGTATTGGAAAGAAATATTACAAAAATGAAATTACCTTTTAAAGGTGTATGGACGGTTTTCTGGGGTGGTGACACAAAAGAACAAAATTATCATGTAGAAAGTGTAGCACAAAAAAACGCTTTTGATATTATGATTTTTGATGAAAAAGGCGCAACCCATAAAAGCAATGGATCAACGAATGAAGATTATTACGCCTTTGGAAAAGAACTATATGCACCCTGCGAGGGTGAGGTAGTTTTAGTAGTAGATGGCATCAAGGATAATATTCCAGGAACTTTAAATCCTATCTACATTCCAGGTAATACTGTGATTATAAAGACGACTAAAGGAGAGTTTATATTCTTTGCCCATTTTAAACAGTATTCTATATTGGTAAAGCAAGGCCAACAAGTGAGTACTGGCGAATTACTAGGTTTATGTGGCAATTCTGGAAATTCATCTGAACCCCATTTACATTTTCATCTTCAAAATGTAGAGGATATGAACATTGCTACTGGAGCTAAATGCTTCTTTGACCAACTGAAAGTAAATGGTGTTGTACAATTGGACTATTCGCCTATAAAAGGAGATAAAATTGAATCAGTAAACTAATTTATTACATTTTTGTTCTCCTAGTAAATATTGAACTTTGTACTACTTGAGTTCTTAATCAACTATTACCCTTGTACATTTTATGAACCTACATACGCTTTTTTTAAACCATGTTGCCCAAACTTCACCCAATCCCATTGGTATTGAGATGGTGAAAGCCGAAGGGATCTATTTGTATGATGTTGATGGAAAAAAATATATAGATGGCATTGCTGGATTTAGTGTGGCCAATATTGGGCATAGTAATCCCATGGTTATTAAAGCGGTGCAAGAACAAGTGGCCCATTACATGCACCTTATTGTGTATGGCGAGTTTATTCAACAACCACAAGTGGCTTATGCTAAGCTAATTACCGATCACCTGCCCAATTCACTGAACTGCGTTTACTTCACCAATAGTGGCAGCGAAGCCACAGAAGGGGCTATGAAACTAGCAAAAAGGGTTACCAACCGTTCTAAAATCATCTCTTTTAATCAATCCTATCATGGCAGTACACAAGGATCTTTAAGTGTGATGGGCGATGAATATTGGCGCAATGCTTTTAGGCCCTTATTACCCGATATCTATCATTTCGACTATGGAAGCCAGGAAGCTATGGATGCCATTGATAATAGAACCGCTTGCATTATTCTTGAAACAGTACAGGCAGAGGCTGGCATTATTAGTCCCTCAAAAAAATGGATGCAGCTTATTAGCCAGAAATGTAAGGAACAGGGCGTATTGCTAATTTTAGACGAAATACAGGCTGGTTTTGGAAGAACGGGTAGTTTATGGGCATTTGAACAATTTGGCCTTGTACCCGACATCTTATTGCTTGGGAAAGCCCTTGGCGGCGGTATGCCCTTAGGTGCATTTATCGCAGACCGGAAATTGATGAATACCCTTACACATGATCCAGTATTAGGACATATTACCACCTTTGGTGGACATCCTGTTTCTTGCGCAGCAGGTAAAGCCGCCCTAGAAGTATTGCTTGCCAGTAATGATATAGCAGCAGTGGAATCGAAAGAAAAATTCTTAAGGGAATATCTTCATCACCCGAAGATTAAATCTGTTAGAACAGCAGGACTATGGATGGCGATAGAATTCGACAGTTTTGAAACAAATCATGCCATTATTCAGCAATGCATTGCTAAAGGGCTCATCACAGACTGGTTTTTATTTGCCCCCAACTGTATGCGTATTGCCCCACCCCTTATTATCAACACCCATGAATTGAAAGCCATGGCAACCATCATCAATGAAAGCATTGAAGCTGCTTTTGCTTAAGGGTTTATTTTCTTTTTACTTTATACAGATGGTTTTGCAAGTTCCATGCGGCAAAAACGACTATACAACTTTTCATATTGAGGGACGATATAACGGATATCGAATTTTTGTGCATAATCAAAAGCATTCTGTTTCATTGTTTGCAGTCGAACACTATCTTTTAAAACATCAATTGCAAAATTACTCATGGCAAGCACATCTCCTACATTTGCCGTAAAGCCATTTTCGCCCTGAATAATAATCTCTGGAAGTCCACCTGCATTGGAGCTAATCACGACCACACTAGCTGCCATCGCTTCCAAGGCTGCCAAGCCAAAGCTTTCGTATTCGCTGGGTAATAAAAACAGGTCGCTTACTGCCAATATTTCTTCCATCTGTTCTTGTCTTCCTACAAACCGTATATCGTCAATAACACCCAAGGCTCTAGCTAGCTCTTCGGTGGCAGGTCTTTCAGGTCCATCACCTACCATTAATAGTTTAGCAGGCATTTGTTTTCTTACTTCGGCGAAGATGTTTACCACATCTTCTACCCTTTTTACTTTACGAAAGTTAGAAGCATGAACCAATATTTTTTCACCATCGGGCGCAATCACTTTTTTAAATGCATCAAATGGTTTTTTACTAAATCGAGAAACATCAACAAAGTTGGTAATCACCTCTATTTGCTTGGTGATGGCAAAATGTTTAAAGGTTTCTGCGCGTAGATTCTCCGAAACAGCTGTAATGGCATCGCTCTGGTTAATGGAAAACGTAACCACAGGCTCATAGGTTTTATCTCTCCCCACCAAGGTAATATCGGTGCCATGTAAAGTAGTAATTACAGGTATATTTCTTCCCGATTTAGCCTTCACAATCTGCTTGGCCATATAGGCTGCAGATGCGTGAGGTATGGCATAATGCACATGCAATAAATCGAGATCATAGTTCATGATAACGTCTACCATTGTACTAGCCAATGCCACTTCGTAGGGCGGAAAATCAAATAATGGGTAGGTTGGAACATGTACTTCGTGGTAAAAGATGTTGGCATTAAACACATTTAACCTTACCGGCTGCTGATAGGTAATAAAATGCACTTGATGGCCTTCATCGGCTAGCGCTTTACCTAGTTCGGTGGCTAATACACCGCTACCACCAAAAGTAGGATAGCAAACAATGCCAATACGCATATATTCTTTTTTCGATTGAAGATGAGTAATTAGAGTATTCGCTTATCTGAAAAGTTGTATACAACCATCTATCCTCTATCAGCCACGAATATTCCTAACAACGAAGTAACAACTAATTCTTCATTAGGTTCACTGATTCATGATTCCATAATAAACCATAAAATGTAATACCTTTAGGACTATGAAAAAATTTTTACTCTTCTTCTTAGCCATTCCATTTTATGCATCTGCACAGGTAAATGCTGATTCTATTTTCATTAAAAAGATTGCCGATGAGATATTGGTTAATGGCAAAGCCTACGACCTACTACACCAGCTTACTAAAAATATTGGAGGCAGGTTAGCAGGCTCTCCACAGTTTGCAAAAGCGGTACAATGGGGTAAAACTAGCCTTCAACTAATGGGTGCCGATACCGTGTATTTACAAGAATGTTTAGTACCACATTGGGTACGTGGCGGAAAAGATAAAGTTGAAATTGTTGCAACAGGTAATCGTAAAACTAATATACCCCTTGACGCTTTAGCCTTGGGTAATTCGATGGGTAGTGGCGGCAAAACGATAACCGCACAGGTAATCGCCGTATCGAACTTTGCGGAATTAGAAAAAAGAAAAGACGAAATAAAAGGAAAAATCGTTTACTATAATTATGCGTTTAACCCAACCTATATTACGCCAAGCAAGGCTTATGGCGAAACAGGCACTTATCGTAGAAATGGGCCTAGTCGCGCAGCTAAATACGGTGCTGTTGCGGTATTGATACGTTCCTTAACCGAAGCAACCGACAATAATCCACATACAGGTGCCATGGCTTATAACGATTCATTTCCAAAAATTCCGGCTGCCGCATTGGGATCTATGGATGCCGATAAGATTTGGAAATTGGCGCAAGCATCTAACTTAACGATTTCATTAAGTACCAATGGCCATTTTTTACCCGATACTATTGGGCATAATGTGATTGCAGAATTAAGGGGCACAGAATTTCCAGACGAATACATTACCGTAGGTGGCCACTTAGATAGCTGGGATGTTAATGAAGGTGCCCACGACGATGGCGCTGGGGTAGTGCATACGATTGAAGTGATGCGTGCATTAAAAGCATTAGGCTACCATCCAAAACATAGTATTCGGTTTGTATTATTTGCAAATGAAGAAAATGGTTTACGCGGTGGAGAAAAGTATGCCGCAGTAGCAAAAGCGAAAAACGAAAAACACATTTTTGCATTGGAAAGCGATGAGGGCGGATTTACCCCACGTGGCTTTGGTTTTACGATGAATACCACCCAATTACAAAAAGTGCAAACTTGGTTACCTTTACTAAAACCTTATGGTACTGCCGATTTGAGCAATGGGGGTGGTGGTGCTGATATTGGTCCCTTAGGAACTAACTTAAAAACCCCATTAGCTGGTTTAGCACCCGACAATCAACGTTACTTTGATATTCACCATGCACGTAGCGACGTATTTGAGGCAGTAAATAAAAGAGAACTCTTATTGGGTGCCGTAAATATGGCTGGATTAATTTATTTAATTGATAAATATGGGCTCTAATACTACAACTATTAGTTTTGGTAAAATAGTAAAAACGTTCTTTTTATTATTGATTACCCTATTGGTCATTTTTGCATCAATCAGGTATTACTATGTATTTGCTAGAGGGGCCAAAGCAGGCATTTTAAATACTTTTCAGAAGAAAGGTTATGTGTTTAAAACATGGGAAGGCATCATTATTCAAAGTGGCTTTAAAGCCAATGTTCAGAGTAACGAATTTGAATTTAGTGTAACCGATGAAGCGATTGCCAACAAGTTAGAAGCAAATTCGGGCCGTGAAGTAAACTTACATTATAAACGATATTTTGGCATACTACCCTGGAGAGGAATGAGTACCTATATTGTTGACAGTATTTACGAAATAAGAGGCGTTGGAGCAGAGCCCAACTTACAGCCTAAATAGTGTATAGATATCCCTTCCATTCCCTATGGAGACAGAAAAGCCGGTGTTATCAATACACCGGCTTGTAAAACTTAGATTTTTTTAATCTTTATTAGGCTGAGGGGTATAACGCAAATAAGGCTTTACCACTTTAACCCCTTTCGGAAATTTAGCAATTGCATCTTCTGTTTTAATACTAGGTACCACGATTACATCTTCGCCTTCGTTCCAGTTGGCAGGGGTAGCCACACTATAGTTAGCAGTTAACTGTAATGAATCTACTACACGCAATACTTCATTAAAATTACGACCGGTTGAGGCAGGATAAGTAATAATGAGTTTTACAGCTTTATCTGGACCAATAACTACCAATGATCTAACAGTAGCTGTGGCAGAGGCATTGGGGTGAATAAAATCGTATAAGGTAGAAACCTTTCGGTCTTCGTCGCCAATAATCGGAAAATCAACTGTAGTGTTTTGTGTTTCATTGATATCTTTAATCCATTCTACGTGTTGTTCAACAGCATCAACACTTAAGGCCAATACCTTAACATTGCGCTTTTCGAATTCGCTTTTTAATAAAGCTGTTTTACCCAATTCGGTTGTACAAACAGGCGTAAAATCGGCAGGATGTGAAAACAAAATACCCCAGCTATTGCCAAGAAATTCATAGAAATCAATAGGTCCTATAGATGTTTTTGCTTGAAAATTGGGAGCAATATCCCCTAGACGTAAACTCATTGTGTTAGGTTTTAATGAATATTTATAATTTGTATAAGCAGCAAATATATGACTATCCTATTATTCTAGTAGGATAAAGAACATTATTTCTTCTTATTTGGCAAAACAGTTCTTGCTTTTTGTAAAAAACCCTTCCCGAATTCATTTTTTACACTATCGATGGCTTTATAGAGTTTGCCTTTTTTTTCGGCATCATCGAACAAGCTTCCCTGTATGGGATGATGTGTTAATTCGCTTAAACGCACCCCCAATAAGCGTATGGGCATACCCTTACGATATAATTTATGAAAAAGGTCGATCGCCACAGGAATCAATTCATCGTCTCGGAACGTATACGCAATGGTGGTTTGTCTTGAGGTTGTTTCAAAGTCGGGATAACGAATTTTAACTGCAATACAGCCGGTTAATTTTTCTTCGCCTCTTAATTCAAAGGCAATCTTCTCGGTCATTCGTACTAGCTCACTCAATATGAAATTGAGGTCGCTTTGGTTGATATCATAGGTATTTTCGGTAGAGATGGACTTTGCTTCATGATAGGGATTTACAGCTCCAACATGTATTCCTAGGGCCTTTTGATATAATTCGATGCCCCAATTTCCAAGTTTTTCTACTAGCTCTTTTTCTGTTTTTGTAAGAATATCCCCAATCAAGAAAACACCCATAGATTTTAAAATGGCAAAGCTGTGTTCACCTACCCCAGAAAATTTATTGACGGGTAAAGGAGATAAGAATTTTTTTTCCATGCCTGGTTCTACAAATAAATAGCCATTCGGCTTTGCTTCGTCTGTTGCAATCTTAGCCACCATTTTATTGGAAGCCAATCCAAAGGAGATGGGCAAATTTGTTTCCTCCATAATCGTTTTACGTAGGGCGATCGTCCACTGGTAAGGATCAAAAAACTTATCCATCCCCGTTAAATCAATATAAAACTCATCAATACTAGCTTTTTCAAATAAGGGTGCTTTTGCAGCAATGATATCAGTAACCCAACGAGAGTAGTGACTATATTCGCCCCTAGCTGCATTAGCAAGAATTGCATCCGGACAAAGCTGGAATGCCCTCTTCATAGGCATGGCACTGTGCACCCCAAATTTGCGGGCTTCATAACTGCAGGTACTCACGACGCCCCGCTCTTTACTAGCACCAATAATAACAGGTTTACCTTTTAATGAGGGATTGCTTAATACTGCTACACTCACAAAAAAGCTGTCAAGATCTAAGTGTGCAATATATCGTTGAGGTTGACCCATGCATTGACTAAATTAAGAAAGATTTTTTTGAAGCAGTAAGCTAGTATCAAATGTTAGCGATTATTCATGTAGCGGCAATCTTTATTTTTAGGGATAAAAACGAAGGTTAATTCTTTGAAATTTTGCTGCTATGGTTCTTATTTTCTTCTACCCAATGATAATTACAATAATACACTGAGTATTTCATGGTCGATACGTTGCGGTTTAAAAGTTTTTCGATTTAGTAACACCCAAATACTTTTAGCAACTACTATTTTCTTCTGATCGCTTTTACGCGTAATCTCATAGTGCCTATCCCAGGTAACCCCTGTATGAGTTCCAGTATAGGTTTTAAGTATTAGTTCATCGGCAAGAAAGGCTTGAGCTAAATAATCAATTTCATGACGACGCACCACCCATAAAACGCTTTCATGTAGCTGCGGAGATACAAAATGTGTCCAATGATCGTACGCCATTTCTTGCAGCCATTTTACATACACTACATTATTTACATGAGCCAGGTGATCTAGGTGTTCGGCGGTAACCGTAACCTCTCTTAAAAATATATTTCTTGCAGTTGTTTGCATGAAGCGTGTTTAACGGTAAATATCTAGTAAGCCATCGGGCAAGATTACATATACTTCCTTTTTTTTCGTGTCTACTTTATCCAAGGTTTCTCCATGTAGGGGAATAAGTGCTTCGTTACCATTGAGCATAACGCGTAACAACACCTGATGGGGCTGTTCAATAACTTCTTCGATTGGCCCTAGGTTCTCCCCTTCGTTAATCAAGGTATATCCTAATAAGGAGATAGGTGCCGATTTACCTGCTAGTTGTCGGAAGTCTTCGTCTAATAGCCAAACATTTTTTTGTATAAGTCGATGGGCAGACTCTTTGCTATTAATACCTTCTATTTGTACATACGTTTCTTGGTGGTCTTTTGCTTTAGAAGATTGCACAAAATAAGGGAGATAACTATCTTTTCTTTCTTCTATAAAAATAGCCTCGATATTATTAAGCCCTGTTTTTTTGCCTAATGCATGCGTAAGAATTACTTCGCCTTTAAGTCCGAATGTTGCTACAATGCGTCCAATATGTATATAATCGCTCATAATTGCTGCAAGATAAACTACCTATCCTTATCAAGGGTATGATAGCGCTAACAAGTTGAAAAGATGTAAGGTATTAAAACAATAAGTCCTGAAGAAAATTTTCTTCAGGACTTATTTACAAGAAATATTCTGTAAGCATAGATTAAGCTTCGCTTGAACCTTCTGCTACATTTTCTTCTACTTTTTTAACTACAGGAACATACTCACGACTCTTACTTTGTTGGGTACGATGTGCATCGCTACGTTTCTTTATCTGAATTTCATGCTCATCGTGCCATGCTTGGAATTTAACCATTGCAGCAGCATCATCAAACAATCCAAGTTTAACACCACGTAAAAGGTGTTTCAGGAATAATACGCCCTTGAAAGAAAGGATTCTACGAACAGTATCGGTAGGTTGTGCTCCTTTGTGTAACCAATCTAGCGCTTTTTGGCGATCTAATTGAATGGTTGCAGGTACTGTTTGAGGATTGTAAGTTCCTAATTTCTGAATAAACTTACCATCTCTTGGTGCACGGGCATCGGCCACTACAATAAAGTAGAAAGGACGTTTTTTGCTTCCGTGTCTTTGTAATCTCATTTTTACTGCCATAGTAAATAAAAATTTATTGGCGTGAATAATAGGGTTTAAAAAACTTATCGGACGGCAAAAGTAAGAAAGCTTAGCAAACTAACCAAGTTTGATTCTTTAATTTTTGTTAGCATTAGGCTAGAAAGGCGCTAAACGTATATTAATTAATTATGAATAGGCTTCTCCAAAGGAAGGTCTTCTTAGTCATCCACTAATTTTTTAAGGTAGGATGAGGAAGGTGGTCTTACTGAGGAAAAAAGGTCGAATGGGTAAACCCTAACGTTTCAGGGGAGGGAATTTACCGCCCATTGGCATTTTATTCATCATACCCATCATCTTTTTCATTTGTTCGAATTGCTTCATGAAAGCATTTACCTCATTAATATTTTTTCCACTACCATTGGCAATACGTTGCTTTCTTTTTGGGTCGAGCAAGTCGGGATTGCTTCTTTCGGCAGGGGTCATGGAGTGAATCATGGCTTCAATACCTTTGAAGCTATCATCATTAATATCAACATCTTTTACTGCTTTTCCCACGCCAGGAATCATGCCCATCAAATCTTTCAAGTTACCCATCTTCTTAATTTGCTGCAGCTGATCTAAGAAGTCTTGAAAATCGAATTGATTTTTACGGATCTTCTTTTCTAACTTTTTAGCCTGCTCTTCATCGTATTGGTCTTGTGCTTTTTCGACCAATGAGGCAATATCGCCCATTCCCAAAATTCGTTGAGCCATACGTTCTGGATAAAACACATCGAGTGTATCCATCTTTTCGCCGCTGCTCATGAACTTGATGGGTTTATTAACCGTATATTTTATGGTTAATGCAGCACCACCGCGGGTATCGCCATCTAGTTTGGTTAAAACAACCCCACTAAAGTCTAAGCGATCGTTAAATGCTTTTGCTGTATTCACGGCATCTTGACCGGTCATTGCATCTACCACAAATAAGATCTCTGTAGGATTTACTGCAGCCTTAATATTTGCTACTTCGGTCATCATCACTTCATCTACAGCCAAGCGACCGGCAGTATCGATGATCACCACATTTTTATTGGTTGTTTTAGCTTGCTTAATGGCATTTAATGCAATAGCAACAACATCTTTATTTTCACGTTCGGCATAAATATCAACACCAATTTGTTCGGCTAGAACAGTTAATTGGTCAATGGCAGCAGGGCGATATACATCGGCTGCTACAACCAATGGCGACTTACCCTTTTTTGTTTTAAGATAGTTGGCTAGCTTACCAGTAAAAGTTGTTTTACCACTACCCTGCAAGCCTGCAACCAATATGATCGCGGGGTTACCTGTGATATTAAAATCGGCAGAACTGCCACCCATGAGTTCGGTTAGCTCATCCTGCACAATTTTAACCATTAACTGGCCTGGACTAATGGCATTCAATACCTTCTCACCAACAGCCTTTTCCTTTATTTTATCGGTAAACTCTTTTGCAATTTTAAAATTTACATCCGCTTCGATTAATGCACGTCGAATATCTTTTACTGTATTAGCAACATTTAGATCATTGATACGCGCTTCCCCTTTAAGATTTTTAAAGGCTGATTCGAGTTTTTCGCTTAACGAGTTGAACATAGTTTAGGATTTCAATCTTTCACAAATAAAAAAGTGAACCAAAAGCCCACTTAAATAAGATGCAAATATAGTGGCTGATTTATTTCTATCCGAGATAAACCCTCAAATGCTTGCACCTGCTAGTCATTCTTAGCTTATTGATGGCCTTATCTCTTATTTGGCGCACTCTTTCTTTGGTTAAATTAAAACGCCCGCCAATGTCCTCTAAACTAAGCGCATGGTCGATGCCAATGCCAAAAGAATAGCAAAGCACTTGCTTTTGTCGTTCGGTAAGGGAAAGCAAACTTTGTTCAATATCTGTTTTTAGCGATTCTTGATACACTAACTTATTGTCGGCACTATCTGCATTAAGATTGATTATTTTATCGGCCAATGTACCCTCCTCTTGATCTACTAAGGGTGAATCCAAACTCAAATGCCTAATATTCACATTCATGGTGGCAGTTACTTCTTCGAAATTCGTTTCTAAAAAGGAGGCCAGTTCTTCGGGGCTAGGCTCTCTTTCAAACCCTTGTTCTAATTGTTGATACGCATTGTTGATCCGATTACTTAATCCAACTTTATTCAGAGGAAGTCGTACAATGCGTCCTTGCTCGGCCAATGCCTGTATAATACTTTGTCGAATCCACCATACGGCATAAGAGATAAACTTAAATCCTCTTGTTTCATCGAAACGAATGGCCGCTTTAATTAATCCAAAATTACCCTCATTAATTAAATCAGCTAGCGTTAAACCTTGGTTTTGATATTGCTTAGCAACAGATACCACAAAGCGTAGGTTGGCTTTTACTAAACGGTCTATAGCACGTTGATCTCCCTGCCTAATACGTAAAGAAAGTATGACTTCTTCTTCCGAACTAATTAAGGGCAGCTTTCCTATTTCCTGTAAATATTTTTCTAAGCTCTGGCTTTCGCGATTGGTAATAGATTTGGAGATCTTAAGTTGACGCATACTATTAAGCTGTATTAGGTTTTAGAATAGGGCAAAATGAGAATATTACCACACACTCTTCAAAACAACCGTTAGTTTTAGCAATTTACATAAGTTTCATTATAACAGCTAAAAAAAGGCAAGATTGGCCCAGGGAATAACAGATACTAATTTTTTTGCAGGTATAAATAGCCTTTTTATCAGCAAAAAGCAACCTTTTTGAAAAAAACATTTGTATGCTCTAGATTATTTAATATTATTGCACCCCTACGCATGTAGTTGATTAAAGAGTTTGAAATGAGTAAGAAACAATTATTTACATTGGAATTCCCGGTGCGTTGTTCGCCAAGTATTCTATATGAATTTTTAAGTACCCCTGCTGGATTGCAGGAATGGTTTGCCGATAAAGTAGATGAATGGGAAGGTATTTACAGTTTTACCTGGAATGGGGGCACACCCGATAAAGCAGAAATCAAAGAAAAGGAAGCAGATAAATTCATACGTTTTCGTTGGCTACACTCAGAAAAAAATGAATACTTTGAGTTTAGAATCGAAAAAACAGAGATCTCTAATCAAACGATTCTAGTGATTAAAGATTTTGCCGAAAAAGGAGAAATCAAAGACCAGAGCCAGTTATGGGGTTATCAGATTAAAGAGCTTTTTCATCGTTTGGGCAGCAATTAGTAACCCTCATTTTAGTATATCCAGGATGGTTAAAAAACTATTCTGCATAAATATTTCTATATCATTCCACTGATTCAGTGGAATTTTTTTTGCCAATTTAATAAAGCTTAATTGCTGAATTTCTTTATGAGTGAACTCAGGGAGCAACTTATAATTAGAAGGTCTAAAATGGTGTTGCCTCTTATCTTCTGCACAGCATAAAAACCATCCCTCCACATGGCTTGAATAACGAAATGCATGGATCGATGATTGAAATTCTTGCTGAAATTCACCACTCATCTGCAAAGTGATGCTACAAAAATTTCCCCACCAGAAATAAGTTCTAATAGCCAATTCATTGGTTTTGGTAAAATATCTAGGATAATCGAGCATGACCCATGGCAAGCCTTCATAATTTTCTCCTCGCGATATTTTAGGCGCTATCGCAAGCAGTTCCTTTGGTAAGGCCGACTGCTTATTCATTTCATCTACATAAAAATGAGAGAGCGCTCCAAATAGATCATATACCTTGGTAATAATACTATTCTTTGTTAAAATAATTTGAGCATTATTTACTAATTCTATTTCTGCTGCCGAAAGTTTTACATTTGCCATATAACAATAGTAAGAAAGGATATTGTGATAAAAAAACTAGATATACTGATCGTTAAGGCATTCATTGGTCCATTTTTGGCTACCTTTCTTATTTCTCTATTTGTATTGGTCATGCAGTTCTTTTGGCTATACATAGATGACCTAGTAGGAAAAGGGCTCGACTTTCCAACATTAGCCTATCTCACCGCCATGGTAACCATTACATGGGTACCATTGGCATTGCCACTCGCGCTATTATTATCGTCGATCATGACCTTTGGAAATTTGGGCGAAAGCTTTGAGATTGTAGCTATTAAAGCCGCAGGCATCCCATTATTGCGTTTTATGCGGCCCTTGTTTATAGTCACTGTTTGTATTGGGGCTATTGCCTTTCTTTTTGCCAATAATATTATTCCAGTTGCACAACTAAAGTTAGCCTCCATTAAATACGATATTATTGTTTCTAAACCTTCCTTCGATATTAAAGAAGGCGTTTTTTATAACAAAATGGATGGTTATGTTATTAAATTAGGAAAGAAAGATAAAGATGATAGTACGATCCATAATGTGGTCATCTATAAAAAGAATTATGGCTTACAAGACAACTTATTAATTGCGGAAAGTGGCATTATGCGAACTACCCCCGATCAGAAATTTCTAGAGTTCATATTAAAGAATGGCTGGAGTTACGAAGAGAAAGGAGTTCGCCAAACGATGAATACCGATTTTACAAAAACACATTTTAAGCTTTATAAAAAAGAGTTTGACCTAAGTAGTTTTAAGCTGAACCGATCGGAGGATAGCGTATTCAAATATGACCCGAAAATGCTGAGCATTCGACAGCTAAATGCAACAATCGATTCTTTAGAAAAGATGCAACATCAGTACTTGAAGAGAGTAGCCACCAATATGGATCCTTACTTTACTTTTTCAAAATTTACTGACTCCTTATGGCCGCAAAAACTTACACCCAAGACGGTATTATTGCAATCTGTAACAAGCACGGCAAAGAACAAACTAGCAGTACCCTTTTATATAAAATGGGCGGACATAGATACCAGCCCTTATTTTAATTTTCATAAATTCTTAAACCCAATTTGGTTTAAGAATGAACGTCCATTTGTGTATGGTGTTGTGTCTTTAATCCCCGACTCAATAAGAAGCTTACTTTATGACCGTTCCATTGGACAAATAAATGCAGCAAAAGGAAATCTTGGCCTATTAGTGGATGATTATAATCGAAAGGAAGAATCATTGCGCTTTCATGAAATTGAGTGGCATCGTAAACTTACCTTGAGTGTTGCTTGCTTAGTTTTATTCTTAATAGGCGCTCCATTAGGTTCTATCATCCGAAAAGGTGGATTGGGTACCCCGCTAGTATTTGCGATTGTATTTTTTGTATTATTTCATCTGCTAAACACTTTTGGTGAGAAATTCGCTAGGTCTTTTGAGCTGAGTGCCTTTGTAGGTATGTGGCTCTCCACCATGATCTTAATTCCAATAGGGGCCTTCTTAACCTTTAAAGCCATGAAAGATTCGCAGTTATTCAATCAAGAATATTATTATAGAACTTTCAAAAAGATGAGGCCTTTTTTAGTTAACTTTAGACTCCCCAAAAAAAATATTAATTAATTTACTATGAAAGATAAAAATACCAGCCGAAGAGATTTTATTGCAACCACAGGTAAAGCTAGCATTGCCCTTGGCTTATCTGCAACAATATTGCCTGCATTTGCGCAATTTACTGCGAAGGATGCCATTGGAATACCCTATTCACAACAACCATTACCCTATGGCTTCAAAGACCTTGAAGTAGCCATAGATGCGATGACAATGGAAATCCATTACACAAAGCATGCGGCGGCTTATACAAAAAATCTTGCCGACGCTTGTGTTGCAGAAAAAGTAGATATAACAAGAATTTCGCTAGAAGATCTGCTATCAAAAATTGCTAGCTATTCTCCAAAAATGCGAAACAATGGTGGCGGACATTATAACCATGCCCTTTTCTGGCAAAGTATGAGCCCTAAATCTTCCACCAAACCTAGCGGCAAGCTGTTAGGATCGATCGAGAATAATTTCGGCTCTTTTGAGGCATTTAAAACGCAGTTTACAGATGCCGGCAAAAATAGGTTTGGCAGTGGATGGGCATGGTTAGTAATTACTGCAGATAAAAAATTAGTCATTGGCTCTACCCCTAACCAGGATAATCCATTAATGAATGTGAGCGAATTAAGAGGCATCCCATTATTAGGTTTAGATGTGTGGGAACATGCCTATTATTTGCGCTATCAAAACAAACGACCAGACTATATTAATAATTGGTGGAACGTTGTAAACTGGGACTTTATTCAAAAAAGATATGAATCGTTTATGTAGCTTCTGCAAATACTGAAGCTAGGCTATCATCAAAGCCATAGACCATATACTCATTAAATAATTAATCGGCGTTACTTGCAACATCCTGCTACCCAAAACTTTCGTATCCAATTATGGATCACAACTTTAAGCATTGTACTGTTTGTTGCCAAAATAGTTGCCTATAACCTAACGCATTCTTTATCCATTTTAACCGATGCATTAGAAAGTATTGTAAATGTACTAGCTGGGTTTATTGGACTATATTCTTTATTTATAGCCGCAAAGCCAAGAGATATTGATCACCCTTATGGACATGGCAAAGCAGAGTTTATTTCAGCAGCATCGGAAGGCGCACTGATTACAGGAGCAGGCTTTTTGATTATTTATGAAACTATTCAAAACATTGTTCATAAACACCCCATTGGGAAACTGGATACCGGATTAATCCTAATTGGCATTACAGGCCTCATTAATTATATTGCTGGATATGTTTGTCTAAAAATTGGCAAGAAAAATAATTCATTGGCATTACAGGCAAGTGGCAAACATTTACAAATTGATACCTATTCCACTTTTGCTATCATTATAGGATTATTAATCATGCTACTAACTCATTGGGTATGGCTAGACAAAGTGCTAGCTAGCTTAATGAGTTTATTTATTATCTATAATGGTTATAGCATTATCAGAGAATCGCTTGCCGGAATTATGGATGAAGCTGATATGACCCTCTTGAATAAATTTGTAGCCATCCTGAATAATCATCGCAGAGAAAACTGGGTAGATCTTCATAATCTACGTGTAATAAAATACGGTAGTACCTTGCATATAGATTGTCATTTAACAGTACCTTGGTTTATAAATGTTCATGAAGCACATGATGAAGTGGAGGCTTTAGGAAAGATTATTACCAATACCTTTGGCCATTCCATTGAATCATTTGTTCATACAGATGGTTGTCTGCCATTTGGCTGCCCTATCTGTATCAAAAAGGATTGCGAAAAAAGAAAACACCCTTTCTTAAACCAACTAGAATGGACCTTAGACAATACCATTTCGAATCAAAAACATAATGCAGTTAGATAAGCCGTAAAACACAGGGAGCGATATACGATAACTCCTTTGATGGAAGCAATTATTAATCAAAATATATTAAAACACCTATTATGGAAATTTGGAAAGAATACCAAGAAAAAAACAAGGACAGGTTCTTGAACGAACTACTTGATTTATTACGCATACCTAGTGTCAGTGCCAGAAGCGAAAACAAAGCAGATATGGTTCGTTGTGCTGATGCCGTTAAGCAACACTTACTTGAAGCAGGGGCCGACACCGTAACCATCTATCCAACAGATGGACATCCGGTAGTATATGGCGAAAAAATAATAGACCCTAATAAACCTACGGTATTGGTTTATGGACATTACGATGTACAACCCGCCGACCCGCTAGAACTATGGCATAGTGGCCCTTTTGAGCCAGTCATCAAAGAAGGAAAAATATTTGCAAGAGGCTCCGCCGATGATAAAGGCCAATTCTTTATGCACGTAAAAGCATTAGAAACCTTGGTTAAGACTAATACACTTTCTACTAATATTAAATTCATTATTGAAGGAGAAGAAGAAATTGGCAGCCCTAATCTTGCAAAATTCGTAAAGGCACAGAAAGAACTTTTAAAAGCTGATGTTATCTTAATTAGTGACACTTCTATGTTAAGCATAGAAAACCCTTCTATCGATGTAGGTGTTCGCGGATTAAGCTATATCGAAGTAGAAGTTACTGCAGCCAATAGGGATTTACATAGTGGCGTATATGGTGGCGCAGTAGCTAATCCCATAACAGTATTAGCAAAGATGATTGCATCATGTCATGACGAAAATAACCATATTACTATACCTGGATTCTATGACGACGTAGTAGAGGCAACCCCCGAAGAAAGAACCAAAATGGCTAAAGCCCCTTTCGATGAAAATGAATACAAAACAGACTTAGGTGTTTCGGAATTAGTTGGTGAAAAAGGATTTACTACCAATGAAAGAACAGGTATTCGCCCCACAATTGAAGTAAACGGAATATGGGGCGGCTATACAGGCGAAGGCGCTAAAACAGTATTGCCCGGAAAAGCATTTGCTAAAATTTCAGCAAGATTAGTACCTAATCAGTCTTCGGTAATTATTACTGAAAAATTAATTAAGTATTTTACTAGTATCGCACCAGCGGGTGTAGTTGTGAAAGCCTCTGAACACCATGGCGGAGAGCCTTATATGACGCCTATCGATAGTAATGAATATCGGGCAGCAGCTAAAGCTATCAGCACCACATTTGGCAAAGACCCTATTCCTGTTCGCGGCGGTGGCAGCATTCCTATTTGTGCACTATTTGAACAAGTGTTGGGTATTAAAATTGTATTCATGGGCTTTGGACTAGACAGCGACAACTTACATAGCCCCAATGAAAAATACGATCTATATAATTTTTATAAGGGCATTGAAACCATCCCTTACTTTCATCAGTTTTATAACGAAATGAAACACTAAGACTCATGAACAAAGCAAAAGTCAATCAACCTAAAGGTTGATTGACTTTTGCTTTGTTATGCTTTTTCAAGAAAGCAATCTATGTAAATTCAGAATAGGCTATTTAAACTATGGAAATTTTTTTACCACTGTAAAGCGTAAGATCATCTCTAGTAGCAAAGAAGCTAGCCCGAACAATAAAAAAGGATAAAACTCCTCGGTATAATGGCTATAAGTAGTTAATTCTACTTTGTTTTTTTCTAATAAATTAATACTGTCATAGATCTTTTTTAAGGCTTCATTATCCGTAGCATGAAAGTATTGACCTCCGGTTTCGGTTGCTAACTCTTTTAGAAGACCTTCATTAAATTCCATCTTCCTACTCTGTGTAGTGGTTCCTCCAAACTGAGACTGAACCTGTACATCCATTTCTTTGTTGCTACCAACCCCAATAGTATATACTTTAATACCATAGAGCTTAGCCATATCCTTGGCTTTGTCGGGCGGAATAAATCCACCAAAGTCTACCCCATCCGTCAATAATATAATCACTTTACTTTTAGAAGTACTTCCCTTTAATCTATCTACACTTGTGGCCAATCCAGAACCTATTGCCGTTCCGTCTTCTGGTAAATAACCATTAGATATATTATTAATTTGTGCCAATACAGCCCGATGATCGGTAGTAATTGGGCACAAAGTAAAGCTCTGACTACTGAAGATAACCACACCAATTCTATCGCCAGGCCTGTTGGCAACAAAGTTAGCTGCCACCAACTTGGAAGCTTCGAGTCTATTAGGCGAAAAGTCTTGTTCGGTCATACTACCACTAATATCGAAACAGAGCACAATATCTATACCGTCGCCTTCGGTTTGTTGCTCAGTAAATTTTTGTTGAGGTCTTGCAAGTGCAATAATCAAAGCCATTATAGCAAGGCATCTCAATGCAAAAGGCAAGTGCCTTAATCGTGCTTTCCAATTATTTACGCTATGTAAAAAGTGAGTAGTGGTAATTTTCAAAGAAGCTGTTTGCAAACGATGGTTTTGTATATACCAATAAACGATATATACTATAAGTAGCAATAATGGCAATATCCATGGATAAGCAAAACTTGTATGATTTAGCCAACTGCTGAGCATTCATTTATTTTTTGATATTCATAAATAGTTTGTAAAAATATTTTTGCACCATTCACGGCCTCCTCACATTCGTTAGGGCTTGGAACAAATTTTGCAAACTTAACTACATCTGCTAAACGCAATAGCTGAAAATATTGTATTTGGGCTGGCTGGTTTCCTACTTTTCCTTTCAACACCAACATATATTCATCGCTGGTTTTATGGACAGCGGATATCTGTAGCTGTATGTCGGAAAAAGATCGGCAAATATCTATTAACTGCGAAAAAAACATTTTATACTCCTGCTTTTCTATTAACCCTTTTTTTTGCAATTCATCTATCTGTTGCAATGCCTCTTTAATACCAAAATGAATGGAGGCGGACTTATTTTTTTTCTTCCTTTTTTTAAAATAAAGAACGATTAGGATAACAACGATCATTATCAAAAGTATAGCCGCTACCACTTCAACAATAAACTGCCAATCTGTTTCGGCCTTTACTTCAATAATGGGCTTAACATCATGATAGTCTTTTAAATTTGATACATCTACTGGCAATACCGAAATCTGAATCGTTGGGCTAGCTATACGCTCCTTGTTAGACAACAGCATAGACAAAGCGGGAATTTGCCAATAGCCAGAATCGAAAGAGGTAAGTATTATTTTTTGTGTATAAGAATATACTCCGCCCATACTAACCGTATCAATGGGCGAACGATGCACAACTTCTATATGATTAAAGCTATCTGGCACATTCACCCATTGCGATATACCAATAGCCTTATTTTTATCAATATCAGTTACAATTATTTTTAATTCGATTTGTTGTCCAATTAAAATTTTATCTCTATCAACTGTAGCATCTACTTTTTGGGAAAAAGACAAAGTTGAAATGAATGAAAATAGCAAGCAAATGAAAACCCTCAAGAATCTGCATCTCATACCTAATATTGGATAGTCACCGCTTTTTTTCATGCTCTTTTAATAAAAAATTGTTGTAGAATTTTTACATAATCTTCTCCAGTAGCAATTTGTAATAAGTCTGCTCCTGCTTTATGGAAAAGATTTTTAGCATCCTTATTAATTTTATCGAATTGCTGTTGGTAATAGAATTTCATACGACTATCACTAGTATCTAACCAAATAGTTTTACCTGTTTCTGCATCCTGCATTTGCACCAATCCTATTTCGGGAAGCTCAGCATCATTCTTGTCAAAAACTTGTATACCAATTACATCATGTTTCTTAGCCGCAATGCGCAACGCTTCATGATACCCTTCATCGGCAAAGTCACTTAAGATAAATACAATGCTTTTATGTCGGGTAATACGGTTAAGATATTGTAAGGCTTTTACGATATTGGTGTGTTTAGCTGCTGGCTCGAAAGTTAATAATTCACGAACCATATACAATACATGCTCCCTTCCTTTTGAAGAAGGAATATATTTTTCAACACGATCCGTAAAAAACAGTAATCCGGTTTTATCATTATTACTTAATGCACTAAATGCAAGAACAGCACATATTTCGGTGATTAATTCTTTTTTGTTTTGAAGCTGTGTTCCAAATAGGTTGCTAGCACTAGCGTCAACAAGTAAGAAAACGTTGAGCTCTCTTTCTTCTTCAAAGACCTTACTGTAAGTACCGTTCATTCTCGCACTCACATTCCAATCTATAAAACGAATATCATCGCCCGCACTATATTCTTTCACTTCTTTGAACAACATACCACGTCCTTTGAATGCCGTATGGTATTCGCCGGTGAACAAATGATTCGTAAGCTTTTTACTTTTAATCTCCAGCTCACGAACCTTTTTTAATATTTCGGTACTAGTCATTAAGGTACTTGAATAGTGCGAAGAATATCATCAATTAGAATCTCGGAAGTCACATTTTCAGCTTCTGCTTCGTAGGTTAACCCAATTCTATGTCTCAATACATCTTTAGCAATTGCTTTAATATCGTCGGGAATAACATAGGCTCGTTTATTCATGAAAGCATATGCTTTTGCCGCCAAAGCCAAATTAATGCTAGCCCTTGGTGAGCCCCCATAGCTAATCATATTTTTTATTTTCGATAATCCATACTGTTCAGGATAACGTGTTGCAAAAACGATATCAATAATATACTGTTCTATTTTTTCGTCAAGATACACCTGCCTAACCATCTCCTTACTATCTATCACTTCATGTATACTAACCACCTTAGCAATTGTTGGCAGGGCAATTCCTTGAACTTGCTGACGAATAATGAGCTGCTCTTCTCTTTTGTCGGGATAGCCTACCACAACCTTCAACATAAATCGATCTACCTGAGCTTCAGGCAAAGGATAGGTACCTTCTTGCTCTAAAGGATTTTGTGTGGCCAATACCAAGAAAGGCGCTTCGAGCTTATAGGTATGTTCACCAATGGTTACTTGCTTTTCCTGCATTGCTTCTAGCAATGCACTTTGCACTTTTGCTGGGGCACGGTTAATTTCATCGGCCAGAACAAAATTAGCGAAAATGGGGCCCTTTCTAACCGTAAATTCGTTCTTGGGCTGATTATAAATCATTGTGCCAATAACGTCGGCTGGCAATAGATCGGGCGTAAACTGAATACGGCTAAACTTACCATGCACGGCTTCTGAGAGCGATTTGATGGTGAGTGTTTTTGCCAAGCCAGGAACACCTTCCAATAAGATATGACCATTGCTTAATAAGCCAATTAAAAGTCTATCTACCATATATTGTTGACCAATAACCACTTTAGCTAGCTCCTCTCTCAACCTTGTCACTACATGAGCGGTTGACTGAATTTTTTCGTTGAGCAGCGCTATATCTGACGATGTTTGCATGAACAGGATTTAATTTTAGAACGGTGAATGTACAAAGTTGACAGGATTGAACCCTCACCAAATTTGCAAATTGGCAAATTTTTAAGGCCTAATTATTCGAAGTATCCTAGCATGAAAATCTAGATAAACACAGTTTCACGAGCGAACTGCTGATGGTTTGTTAAAAAACCAAGCCATAAATAGGAAAAAAGGACCCAAAATCAATTGGCCACTGCTTTTAAGTGATATAAAAACATTTATTTTAATTGAGCAAAATTCGTGCAATTAAAAATATCTTCGCATCTTATGACAAAGTTTGCACACGATACAATAGTTCCAAATAAAGAAAGTGGCCTCCATAAGAAAGAACAGGTAGCCGAAATGTTTAATAGTATTGCCTTTAGATACGACTTTCTAAACCGCTTTTTGAGTGTTGGCATCGACATAGGATGGAGAAAGAAAGCGATTGCTGAATTAAAATCATTACACCCTAAACAAGTATTGGACGTGGCCACTGGAACGGGCGACGTAGCATTAATGACCTATAAAATGCTTCATCCAGAAAAAATAATGGGTATAGATATTAGTGAGGGAATGTTAGATTTTGGCAGACAAAAGATTGAGAAAATAGGATTAGGCCATGTTATTGAATTATTAAAGGGCGATAGCGAAAACATTGGGTTTGATGACAATAATTTTGATGCCATTACAGTTGCTTTTGGTGTACGCAATTTTGAAAATCTAGAATTAGGACTAAAGGAAATGTTCCGCGTATTAAAACCGGATGGAAAATTAGTGGTACTAGAATTTTCGAAACCTAAGCATCCACTATTCAAGTATATTTATAATTTGTACATGAATCTGATTGCCCCTAGTTTTGGAAAATTATTTTCGAAAAATAAAGATGCTTACCAATACTTGAACGACAGTGTTCAGGCCTTCGCAGAAGGTCAAACCTTTTTAAACATTATGCAGGAAGCAGGATTTACACAAACTTATTTAAAACCACTTAGCTTAGGCATATGTACCATTTATTGCGGAAGCAAATAGCTTTCATTGCGCTTTCTTTTTTGTTCACGATACAAGTAGCTGCACAAACAGAAATATATCGTCCTGAACATGATGATGTACCCTATTATTTTGGTGCAACCTTTGGCTATAACTCCTCTTTTTTACATGCCACCAAGTCGAGCCAATTTTTACAGAACGATAGCGTACTTGTAGCCTTGCCCGGCAATAGTGGAGGTATTTCAATCGGCTTACTCGCAACAGGCAGATTAAGTAACCACTGGCAAATTAGAACGAACCCTCAGATGATAATTGGTGGTGCAAGATCTTTCAACTATATATTGGGTAGTCCGGCGCTTGGCGAATCAATTGATCAAAAAAGGGTTTTACCTGCAATGATTGTTAGCCTGCCTTTACACTTTAAATTTAATTCGGACAGAATCGACAACTTCAGAGTATACTTATTAGGTGGTATAAAATATGACCTACATTTTGCAAGCAATGCTAACGATACTAATACAGGTACTGATATTAGGTTCAAGAAAACCGACTTTGGCATTGAAGGTGGTATTGGCTTTAATTTTTTCTTCCCCTATTTTACCCTATCGCCAGAAATAAAATTCAGTAATGGCCTAGGTAATTTTCTTCAGCGCGATGAAGCTGTAAAATATTCTAGCGTATTTGATAAGATACAAACAAGAATGGTTCTCTTTTCTTTACACTTCGAATATTAGCACTATTGCTAAGAAGACTATACCATTTGAGAACCTGTCTTTATTTTTGTTCTAGTAGCATTCACTTACTTCACCATACTCATTTACTTTTGTAAAATACTTGATGGCTATCTAAACCCGATAAATAATAGTTGACCCAAGTACCGTATTTTTAACCTAGTTATATTGATGTTCTAAAATAACCTTCGATGAAAACATACCTTATAAAAGATACCTGCATAGTAAGTGACGCTAAAAAAATATATGGCGATGTTTTAATAGAAAATGCAAGAATCGCTAAGATTGGCAGCAACCTATCTACAAATAAAAATGTAGTGGAGATAAATGGTAGTAATCAATTTTTACTACCTGGCGTCATCGATGACCAAGTTCATTTTCGCGAACCTGGCTTAACACATAAGGCCACCATTTATACAGAAGCAAAAGCTGCTATTGCTGGAGGTACAACCAGCTTTATGGAAATGCCCAATACAAGTCCTGCAGCCTTAACACAAGAACTACTAGAACAAAAATACTCCATTGCGCAGCAAAGCTCCTTAGCAAATTATTCTTTTTTCATGGGTACCTCAAACGACAATTATGAGGAAGTAATGAAAACCAATGCAAAGAAAAATGAGGTATGTGGCATAAAAGTTTTTATGGGTTCCTCAACAGGAAATATGCTAGTAGATAACGCTTTAGTGTTGGATAAGGTATTTGCTGGTAGCGAATTATTGATTGCTACCCATTGCGAAGAAGAACGAATGATTAAAGAAAATCTAGAAAAATTAAAAAGAGAGAAGTCGGTCTTAGCCCCTTCGGATCATCCCATTATCCGCAATGAAGCAGCATGCTTCGAATCGTCGTTCAAGGCCATCCAATTTGCTAAAAAATATGATAGTCGTTTACATATTTTGCATATCAGTACTGCTAAAGAACTGCAGCTATTTACTAATATGATTCCGCTAGAAGATAAACGCATTACTGCCGAAGTATGTGTGCACCATTTACACTTTTCAAGTGACGACTACGCCACCCTAGGCAACCTTATTAAATGCAATCCAGCCATTAAAGCACCAAATAACCGAAAGGCTTTGTGGGAAGCATTATTAGACGACAGACTAGACATTATTGCAACAGACCATGCCCCACATGTCTGGGAAGAAAAAAATGAATCCTACGAAAAAGCACACGCTGGCTTACCATTGGTACAACATTCCTTATTACTCCTGTTACACTACGTAAAAGAAGGAAAAATAAGTATGGAAAAAATGGTTGAAAAAATGAGCCATGCAGTGGCAAAATGCTTTCAAATAAAAGATCGTGGCTTTATTAGAGAAGGCTATTTTGCCGATTTAGTTTTAGTAGATATGAATGAGGCTCAAACTGTTTCTAAACAAAATATCTTATACAAATGTGGATGGAGCCCCTTAGAAGGATTTAGTTTCCCCGCCACTATAAAAAAGACTTTTGTAAATGGGCATCTGGTTTATGATAATAGCCAATTTGATGAATCGAGTTTCGGAAAAAGACTTCAATTCAACAGATAAATGTAAAAGGCCCATTATAAATTTGAATTATATTGCAATTAATTGTTTGCCCTAGGCAAATAGAAATTGGAAATAACCATGCATGTAGATAAAACTACTTTACACGATTTATCTATTTTTCATCACGATGAAGAACAATCTGTTTTTCATCATCTCAACTTTACACATACCAATGGCGGAAAAGAACATCTTCGAAGCCTCTTAAGCAACCCATTGCATTCGATTCAGACTATTCAAGATGTGCAAAAAACAATTTCGGCACTAATGAATATAGCTGATCAATGGCCAGCAAATATTACCAATGGCACATTGATGGTCATAGAAAAGTTTTTTGAAACGCCTACCGAGCCTTATCCGCGCGACGCTAATTACTTCAGTAGTCTTTATTATAAAATATTCAATAACCCCGACTATTCGATTACAAAATATTCGGTACAACATTTTATAGAATTTGTAAAAGGCCTACAAAAGATTACTAGATTAATAGCAGAACCAACAAGTGTACAATTAGACACTTGGAAAACAAAAATGGAATTATTTCTATCTAAGCCTTTTATCATAAAAATGCTAGATACTGCGTATGGAGTTGAATTACTACCCGCCGAGGTTTTAACATACGCCCTTGCAATACGCGCCATAAGAAATACGAGCACTGAACTCATGAACACTTATTGCCAAATAGATGCACACTTAAGCTTGGCAATCGCTTCTAAAGAATTTAATTTTAACTTCCCAATATTTGAAGAAGCAGAGACTCCTTTTTTTGAAGCCATAAACCTATTTCATGTTCAATTAGCAGATCCTATATCCTATAGTATTGACCTAAACAATAAAAAGAATTTTCTCTTTTTAACCGGTGCAAATATGGCGGGGAAAAGCACTTTCATTAAAGCTTTGGGCGTAAGTGTTTACTTAGCACATATTGGCATGGCCGTTCCAGCAAAAGCAATGAGGCTTAGCTTATTCGATGGCATATTAAGCAATATACAAGTAACAGATAATGTATTAAAAGGAGAAAGCTTTTTCTTTAACGAGGTACAGCGCATTAAAAGTATGGTTGAGAAAATAAGCGATGGAAAAAAATGGTTAATCTTAATTGACGAATTATTTAAGGGAACCAACCAACAAGACGCCGTAAAGTGTAGTATAACAGTTATAGAAGGACTTCGAAAAATGAAGAATGCACTCTTTGTTTTATCTACACATCTATACGAAATTAGCGAGCAACTAAAACGTTATCCCAATATACAATTTTGCTATTTCGAAACCAGTGTATTGAATGATCAGCTGGTTTTCAGTTATCAATTAAAGGAAGGTATCAGCAACGATCGACTCGGCTACTTAATACTTCGCAAAGAAGGTGTTGTAGAGATGCTACAGAACCTGTAGCTTTATCTAATCTAATCTGTTAGTATATGTTGGAAAAAATAGTATCTTTTTCTCTTCTACTGTTCCTATTGAGCTCCACCAATGCACAAGAGAATCACAAATTATACAATCCTAGCATTGATGTACAACATTATGAATTCAACATTGCCCTCAACGACTCGAACAATAACATTCAAGTACATGCATTTATAACTGTAAAGTTGCTAGAAAACACAAATCGTATATCTTTCGATCTCATCAATATAAATGAAGATAAAAAGGGAATGAAGGTACTGGAGGTAAATGAAAATAAACAACCCATTTCCTTTACGCATCAAGATAATAAGATAACAATACCATTAAAAACAATTGCTACTTCGGGCAGCCTTAAGACCCTCGAAATCGTATACCAGGGTACTCCTGCCGACGGTTTAATTTTTAGTAGCAATAAGTTTCAACACCGCACCATTTTTGCGGATAACTGGCCTAATAGAGCTAGAAATTGGTTGGCCTGTGTAGACCATCCATCCGATAAAGCGAGCGTGGATTTTATCATCACAGCCCCAGAACATTATCAGGTAATTTCTAATGGCATAAAAGTAGAGGAAACTAGTATTAGTCAGCATCGTAGACTTACCCATTGGAAAGAAGAAGTTGCATTACCAACTAAAATTATGACGATTGGATTGGCTGCAAGAGCCGGTATAATTGACCACCCCTGGGATAAGTCAGGGCTCGAGCAAAGGATGATTGAAGTTGACCACCCTACGCCGGAGTAAATTGACCACCTAAGAAGAAATAAAGTTCATGTTGT